>OHEC01000247.1_pt1 | contig 35143 bp, 18 predicted proteins | sample 1567141 | NCBI WGS metagenome assembly OHEC01 (sample SAMEA3879567, study PRJEB24766) | human gut metagenome | biome: human-associated habitat; feature: feces | place: USA | collected 1985/1987 | reverse complement strand
AAAATGGTTTCTTAGTTGTGGAACCGGCGGAGAATCGTAACTTTGTAACCCCGAAGCATTACTATTATTCCCTTCCGTTGGATGAGTTGTATCTGAACCCGAACTTGGCTCCGAACAACCCGGGGTGGTAGGGTAATGCCTTATATTCCGGTAAAAATGGCCTCGCGCTGGTGTAAAATGTTTTTTTAGATCTTAGAAATGGCTTTTCACCCTCGCGAAGTACCTTTTAGATTTCTAAAAACGACTTCGCGCTTGTGAAATGCCATTTTTAGATGTAAGAAATGGCTTCGCGCCCTTGCGAAATGCCTTTTAGATTTCTAAAAATGATTTTACACCGGTGAAATGCCATTTCTAGAATATTTTATGCGAGTAAATGAATTTAAAATTGAATCGAATGTCATTCATAAAGAAGATAGGTCTTGTATGCTTTATCGTCTTCTGCTGCGCGGGATGCCGTAGCGGGGGGGAGAAACCGGTTGAGAGCGCGGCTGCTCCCCGTATTATCAATATCATCAATTTCATCCGCCAGACAGACTATCGGGTGGAGAACGCCGATAGCTTATTGTACGAGACGGTTTGTGAGCAAGTGAAATTGGTGAATAAATATGATTTACCGGCTACCTTTTTATTACAGTACGATGCGTTGATCAACCCATTGTACCAAGATCTGTTGAAAAGTAAACTCAATGCTCATTCCGAGATCGGTGCTTGGTGGGAACTTACGCAGCCGCAGATCGAGGCAGCCGGGATCAAGTGGCGTGGCGAGCATTCTTGGGTCTCGCACGCGAATATCGCTTTCAGCACCGGATATACGAAAGAGGAGCGGGAGCGACTGGTGGATGTCTATATGGCGAAGTTCAAGGAGATATTCGGCACGTACCCGAGATCGGTCGGCTCGTGGTTTATCGACGCGCATACCTTGGGCTATATGTACGATAAATATAAGATCGTGGCGTCGTGCAACTGTAAGGATCAAGTGGGGACGGATGGTTATACCCTATGGGGTGGTTACTGGAACCAAGCCTATTACCCGAGCCGGCTGAACGCCTATATGCCGGCGCAGACCGAGGAGGGGCAAATCCCCGTTCCTATTTTCCGTATGTTGGGTAGTGATCCTATTTATCAGTATGATGATGGCTTGGGACAAGAGCGTCAAGGGGTGATCTCCTTGGAACCCGTGTATGAGAAGGCGGGCATGGATCGCCGCTGGGTGGATTATTTCTTGGAATCGATCGTGAACCAGCCTTGTCTGGCCTTCAATTACGCGCAAGCGGGACAGGAGAACTCTTTCACGTGGAGTAATATGAGCAAGGGACTGGAGATGCAGATCCCTATCTTGGACTCCTTGAGGAAGGAAAATAAGATCCGGGTGGAGACTTTAAAGGAATCCGGTGCGTGGTTCAAGGAGCATTTCAAGGTTACGCCGGCCACGGCTGTCACCACGTTGACGGATGTCCGAGGAGAAGGCAATAAGACGGTCTGGTTTAACAGCCGTTATTATCGGGCGAACTTATTGTGGGAAAGGGGAACCTTCCGTTTTAGGGATATCCATCTCTTCGACGAAGGCTATAAGTCCGCTTATCTGGAAAAGCCCGGAGACGGGAACCAGTTCTTGTTCTATACCTTGCCCGTCGTGGACGGATTCATGTGGAGCGAGGGACTCGATCGTGCCGGGCTCCGGATCGTCCGATTAGACAAGGATGGAGATAAGGAGGAACTTACCTTGGATCATCCGGTAGTGACGGAGATAGGCAAGGATACCTTGGTGGTTTCCGCCGAAGACTCAAAAGGCCATCCATTCAAGATCACTTTCTATGAGACCCGCTTCGAGGTAGCCGCTCTGTCAAAAGAGGCGGACTTCTCATGGGCTTTAGAGCTAAAGGTCGCGGCAGGGAAGGAGCTACCTTTCACCGTTATAGAGGATAAGGCGGTCAACGCTAGCTTCGATGGTTTCAACTACGTGATCACTTGCGGGAAAGGCCATATAAGGAAACCTGAATCCGGTTCGGATTATGTCTTTAGGATACTTCCGTCGGATCAGGAAATAGTAATAGATTGTACAAATACGAGATTAAATTGTACACATGAGAAATAGTAATATGAATATATTAGCTTGGAAAAAATGGGCGATCGTATGGATGGTCGCTGTGCTCAGTGGTTTTCAATTAAGGGCGGCAGATCCTGTGGTTGCCCCAGCGAGTATGGAACCGCTGACGATAGAAGGAAATCGTTTTGTCACTTTATGTATCATGATACGTACGACGCCTTGGGAAGTCTCCCGGGATGTCAAGTTGCATCCCCGCGATGAGGTGGATTGGCATACGCTTGAGGGAGTGCGTGCCTTGCGGGAGGCTTTCGCCACGAATAACCCGAACGGTCGTCTTACATGGGGATTCACGATGAATGCCTTGGAGGACGGACGGAAGAATTACCGGGAGATCCGTGATTACGTAGTGGAGTGCCAAAAGAAATATGGGGATGAGGTTACCTATTTCCCCGGTTATTTTCCGGCGATGTATCTGCCTCGTGAGCGGATAAACCGTGAGATGTCGGAGGCGATAGAGATCATTTCCAAGATGGTGGGAGGCGGTTATCGTCCCCAATCGATTATGGGAGGTTTCTTATCGGCCGATAATCTAAGATATTTGGCGGAGAAAGAGAACATCCATGTGGCGCACGCCGTGATCTGGAGCCAGCATAATATAGACGGTGGTGGTGCCGATGGTTCTCCTTCTTATCCTTTCTACCCCTCGACGGAACATTTCTGCAAGCCGGCGCAGGGAAAAAGCGATTTCATCGATTGCGTGAATCTGGATGGCTGGACGATGGACTTTATCTGTGCCCGCCGTAGCGGACAGACCGGACATGGCATCGATGGATACAACAGCCGTAGAGGTGTCGGCCCGATCGAGACGTACAAAGGTTGGGGGCTCGACTTGGGGCATCGTGAGGTGATGCACACGGAAGCGATTCACTTTGATAAAGGTCTTGAGTTGAATGGCTTTGGTTGGGTCGCTAATATCTGGGAGGCGCAGATGGTACATGAGTTCGGAAAGGATCTCATCTGCGATGCCATGAAGATGTGGGTAACGGGTACCAAGGAACGCTGGCCGGATACTCATTTCGTTACGTTCGGAGAATTTGGCGAACTTTGGAGGAAAAAATATAAATCGAATGACGACTGGAATTATCGCTTCGTAGAACGAGGCTCCGGTTTGGGAGACTCTTATAATAATTTGGAGATAAAATGGTTTATGAACAAGGAATTTCGCTTGGCCTTATTACGTGATTGGCATACGGAAAATTCCCCGGCTTATGTCATTGATTTTACCCGCTATGATTTGCAAGCCCATGAACCTGCCGATCCGACCCCGGAGAAACCGGCTAAGGATTGGAGCTTGATCAACAAAATCAACCAAAAAGGTCTCCGTCCGCAAGATAAGCCGGTCTTGATCGATAAGTTGGAGAAAGAAGATCAAGATTTGATCCGGAAATATTATCCGGAATTATTTAAATAGTTGGTTTATGAAAAAGATTACCGTTGTTTGTTTAGCTCTTTGCTCCTTTCTTTTTGGGGGAGATCTCTTCTCCGTAAAGGCGCAAATCCTAGAGAAGTTCACATTGCCTACCCCATGGACAGAGGAGGCATTGAAGGCTGAGATTCCTTTACCGGAATATCCGCGTCCACAGATGGCACGTTCGGAATGGTTGAATCTGAATGGTATATGGGATTATATGGGAGGAAAAGACCTGCTCGATCCTGTTACGGCGACCACTCCTCCAGCCTTTCCCGCGAAAATGGAAAAGATACGTGTGCCGTATCCTCCGGAATCGGAATTATCCGGTATAGCCCGTGGGGGTGATACTTGCCTGTGGTATAGGCGTAGCTTCTCTGTTCCTCAAGCATGGAAGGGCAGGAATGTATTGTTGAATTTTGGGGCTGTAGATCGAATCTCGTCCGTGTTTGTCAACGGTAAGAAGGTGGGTACCCATACGGGAGGGTATGATGCTTTTAGTTTAAATATTACCGATTATTTGAAATCCGGTGAAAATGTCCTTGTGGTAGGCGCTTATGATCCTAACGACGGCCGGGCCGCTTCGGGTAAGAACGGCTCACGTGGAGATTATATTTTTACCTCCGGTATCTGGCAAACCGTTTGGCTTGAACCGGTAGAGAGACAACATATTTCTCAGATCAAACTTGTACCCGATTTAAAAAATAATCGGTTGGAAGTAATTGCTTATACGGAGGATAAGGAGTTAAAGGTAACGGCTATCGCGGATAATGGTACTTCAGAGGTGGCAAGAACCGAAGGAAATTCCAATATGAGTTTTTACTTGCCTATCCGGGAACCCCGTCTATGGAGCCCGGATGATCCTTTCTTGTATGGTTTGAAATTACAGTTGAAAGATCGAAAGGGCAAGATAATCGATGAGGTATCCTCTTATTTTGGTATGCGCTCTGTTAGCATGGGAAAGGTAGATGGTGTGCTTCGGCCTTTATTGAACGGGGAGTTTGTTTTCCATATCGGTCTTTTGGATCAGGGCTATTGGCCCGATGGCGCGTTTACCGCTCCTACCGACAAGGCATTGTTATATGATATAGAACTGGCGAAACGTGCGGGATTTAATGTAATACGCAAGCATATCAAAGTAGAGCCTCAACGTTGGTATTATCATTGTGACAGGCTTGGCTTGATGGTTTGGCAAGATATGCCGAATCTTTGGGAGCCGGATGGTGAGGATTCCGTGGCGGTCCGTAAACAGTTCCGTGACGAATTGAAAGTGATGATCGATCAACATGTCAGCTCGCCTTCTATCGTGATGTGGGTTCCGTTTAATGAGAATTGGGGAGCCTTTGAAGCGACGGATATTACCGCTTGGGTGAAAAAGTACGATCCGAATCGTTGGGTAAACGGCATGTCAGGATATAATTACGCTCCGGGCTATCGGAAAGCTTATGGAGATCCCGGAAATGGAGATTTCGTGGATATGCACCATTATGGCAAGATCGAGCCTAAGGCAATACCCCGTCCCGATGATAAACGTGCCGCCTCGCTCGGAGAATTCGGAGGGAAAGGTTTGTTCGTGCGTGGGCATATGTGGCCTGTACGTAACGACGCTTATGAGATGATGTTGAATAAAGGGTTCTTGACCGATACCTATGTATTAATGCTTACCGAGCTAGAGCAGATGATAAACTATTTCGGACTAAGCACGGCCATCTATACGCAGACTACAGATGTGGAACATGAGATAAACGGCTTGGTCACTTATGACCGAAAGGTGGAAAAGATGGATCTGGAGAAGGTTAAATACATCAATCAAGAGGTGATCAAATGTACACGGGCAAAATAAAGAATACCTAGTCCTAGTTAAGTTTATGGGAGTGTCCTCGGAAAAGGACACTCCTTTTTTATATATTTGGGCATCTTATTTTTCATGTTATAAAAAGGTTGGTAAATGAAAAAAATCGTTGTTGCTTCCGATTCATTTAAAGGCTCAGTATCTTCGATTGAAGTGGCTGAATGTGCCGAGTTGGCGATCCATAAGGTCTTTCCGGATTGCGAGGTCGTGAAAATCTCGGTTGGGGATGGGGGAGAAGGTACCGTGGAGACTTTGATTGCGGCGATGGGTGGAGAAGCCGTATCTTGTGTCGTACATGATCCGTTGATGAGATTGATTGAGGCTACTTATGGGATACTGGGGGATAATCGTACGGCGGTTATCGAGATGGCGACGGCGAGTGGCCTTACGTTAGTGCCTGTGTCGGAACGTAATCCCTTGAGAACAACGACATATGGAACCGGAGAATTGATAAAAGACGCTATAGAGCGTGGCTGTCGGAATTTCTTAATAGGAATAGGGGGAAGTGCAACGAATGACGGAGGAACCGGTATGTTGCAGGCCTTGGGTTTTCGTTTTCTTGATAGAGACGGGAATGAACTGGGATTGGGTGGGCAGATCCTTAATCGGATTTATGCGATAGATTGTTCAAAGGCATTACCGCAATTGCGGGAAACTTCATTTACCATAGCCTGCGATGTGAATAATCCTTTTTATGGTGAGAAAGGGGCGGCGTATGTCTTTGCCCGCCAAAAGGGAGCGGACGACGCTATGGTCCGTTTGCTGGATGAGGGCTTGCGAAATTTTGCGGAAGTCATAAAAAGAACGGGACGAATAGAGATAAACGATATTCCGGGTGCGGGAGCCGCAGGTGGTTTAGGTGGAGGATTTGTCGCTTTTTTAAAGGCTGAACTTAAACCCGGCATCCGGATGGTTCTGGATGCCTTGCGTTTTGATGAACGTATACGGGAGGCGGATCTAATTATTACGGGAGAAGGTAAACTAGATAAACAGACTTGTATGGGAAAGACCCCATTCGGAGTGTTGCAGGCAGGTATGAGACAGGATATCCCGGTTATCGTAATGGGTGGTTCCGTAGAGGAGGTAGAGGCACTTAATAAATCCGGGTTTCTGGCGGTCTTGCTACTTCTTCCTTATCCGGTTTCCTTGGAGCAGGCGATGGATAAGGATTTCACCTGCCGGAATATTGGGCGTGCCTTGGAACAACAATTGCGTGTAATCCATTACTATATGAATCACTAACACATGGGTATAATGAGTGCATGGGGAGCTTTTATCGGATTATTAGTGTCGTTTTTCTTGATTATAAGAAAGGTGTCGCCAGTCTATAGCCTTATTTTAGGGGCATTAGTAGGAGGATTATTAGGGGGTGTGTCGTTGCCGGAAACGGTCTCTTTAATGATCAGTGGAGTAAATGACGTAACTCCGGCCGTCATCCGGATCTTGACGGCGGGGGTATTGTCGGGGATATTGGTGAAAACAGGTGCGGCGACTTCTATCTCCAATACGATCATTTATAGATCGGGAGAACGGCATGTGTTTTTTGCGCTCGCTTTCGCTACAATGTTGCTGACGGCTATTGGAGTGTTTATTGATGTTGCTGTTATTACGGTGGCTCCGATCGCGTTGAGTATCGGCCGGAAACTGGCGGTTCCCCGGGGTAGCCTTTTGTTGATGATGATCGGTGGAGGAAAATGTGGCAATATCATTTCGCCAAATCCGAATACGATTATCGCCGCTGAGAATTTTCATGCGGACTTGTACTCTGTCATGTATGCGAACTTGATCCCGGCGTTGGTTGGCTTGTTGTTTACGGTATATGTCATAGGCCGTTTCTTACCCCGGCAAAATGGATTTTATGCGAGTGAGGAGATAGATAACCTGCAAGCGGATCTCCCCTCTTTCGCCTCTAGCATGGTCGCTCCGGTAGTGACGATCCTACTGCTGTCGTTTCGCCCTTTATTCCATGTGGCGATTGATCCGATGATAGCCTTGCCCGTCGGAGGAATCGTTGGTATTCTGGCGATGAGGAAATGGTCATTGATTACGGACAGCCTCTCGTATGGGCTCAAGAAGATGTCGAATGTCTCGATCCTGTTGGTCGGGACAGGCACTATAGCGTGAGTGATCAAGGCTTCCTCTATCAAGGATGTTTTATTAGAGGCGTTATCGCATACGAATATGGGAGAGATCTTGTTGGCTCCGGTTTCCGGCGTATTGATGTCTGCCGCTACAGCCTCTACTACAGCCGGAGCGACAGTTGCCTCTTCGTCATTCGCCGATATTATTATCGCCGCCGGTATCAGTGGTGTTTGGGGAGCCGCTATGATTAATTCCGGTGCTACCGTACTTGATCATTTGCCGCATGGATCGTTCTTCCACGCTACTGGTGGGGTCGCGGATATAAGCATTCGCGACCGGTTGAAGTTGATTCCTTATGAGACTGCGATTGGCGCTATTTTGGCCATTGGGACTATAATTGCTTATCTTACCGTGAATTAATTCTTTTCGTGATAAGGCTTAGTGTTTTCGTTTGGTCTGCCTTGGATTTACGGCTATACAGATTGCTTTCAGCCAATATTGGTTGAGTGGATTACGTTACGGCCCGATGGAGTGGTTATGGCGGACCGTCACGTATATGAGATGGCAACCACTTGTACGCTAGTCTCTCCGGATATACTGATATACGATTCGGGATATATCCGCGATGATTCCCGCGGTCGCATCCGGGCTCTCTTCCGAGTCTTTAGCGAATACCGCGATCGTATATCTTTCTCCATCCGGTAGGAAAACGAAACCTATGTCGTTCGTACCGATCAGTTGCCCTCGGGCATTCCGGTCGCCCGTCCCTGTCTTATGCCCGATAATGGCATCGGTTGTCTCTAGCGGTTGAGCCAGCCGGTCTTTTCCGGTCTCACATTCGATCATGGTCTGTTTGATGAACGTTTGATGGGGTTCGGTAGAGAGAGGGCGGGATACGAATAGGTCTAGCAGCTTGGCCGCGTCCAGCGGGGAAGTCCAATTCAGATAACAGGATCGCAGGTCGTGGTGCATATCTTCTTCTGTTTGGGTAATCGAAAAATCATTTATACCTAAAGATCGGATATATGCGTCTGTCTCTTTGAGTCCCGCCGTGTATTTGAAAAGAATGTCACAAGCGTTATTATCACTCAATTGGAGCGTGTAGGTCAATAATTTGCTGATAGGAATCGTTATATCCCCTTGCGGATACTGGTCTCGTAAAGGGCTGTATGTGTCTGGTAGCAAATCTGTTTGGGGGATATATAAAGAAGTTGTGAGTGGTAATTTGTTTTGTTCCAGATAATGTATCACGGATAGCGCTTGATGGAATTTGAATACGCTCATCATCGGATAACGTACCTCATTATTCAGCGTAACCGTATCCTCGCCATTGATAATAATCGCGATTCCTACTTGGGCTTTTTTATTGGCTATGGCTTCTCTCAATAATTTCTCTAATTCTCCTTTCTTACCGTTGGCTATGGCAGGGAGCGCGAATACAAGTAAGATTGGGAGAATCGTGCTAACGTATTTGTTCATGGAATATACCGTTTTTACGCGAAGGTAGGAAATTTTTCCAGGTCCGGCTTGCCATTGGGTTATTGTATATTTTTCCAAAGGTCTTTACGATTTCATTATTTGTTTCCCAAAACATGTACATGTTTTCCCGAAAATCTCAAGATGATCCCATCACCATATTGCCTATCCAAATATTTTTGATAATTAACCTTCGGAATTTGGGGTAGCCAAAGAACAAACAATTAAAGGATACTTCGCCTTATGGCAAAGGCCGGATATTAACCCTATTTTTATTATAATATACTTACTTTGCCCGAGGAGATATCTTACTTTGCCAATGCAGTATATCTTCTCTGGCTAGGTAAGTGGTACTTCATTTTTGGACTATATCGGTACATTAATTAGGAATAACACTTTTAATTTTCATTTTAAAATCTCATCTTTGCGAAGAGATGGATGTTAAGGAACAGTCAATAGTACAGAAATTGCGGAATGGCGACCAAGGTGCGTATCGATATTTATATGATCGTCATTATGTGGTACTATGTCAATTTGCGAATGAGTTGGTTGGCGATCCATTTCTAGCGGAGACAATAGTTGGTGATGTGATATTTCATCTGTGGGAAATCCGTGAGGCATTGGATATAAATAGCTCTCTTCGTGCTTATCTAATGCGAGCTGTGCGGAACCGCTGTTATAACCATATCTCATCAGAAAAGGAAAAGAAGGAAGTTCGTTTCTCGAAGATAGAGTCTGAAGCCTTGGGGTGGGACGCTATGATACAATCGGATGAACAGCCGCTAGGTATATTACTTGAACGGGAGTTAGAGAAGGAGATCATAAAATCAATCGATAGTTTAGGTGATGAATGTAAACGAGTTTTTAGGAAAAGCCGTTTTGAGCATAAGAAAAATGAGGAAATCGCTACAGAGCTAGGAATTTCTGTCAATACGGTTAAATACCACATAAAGATGGCTTTAACCCGCCTGCATCAAGATCTGAGGAAGTATCTGATCTTGTTGATATCATTTTTCTTCTTGTGAGGATGAAAAAATTGATGTTTCTCACTACCCCTTGAGGGAAAATAACTGTCTTATATATAAAAGCTGGATATTTAATCTATATGGAAGAAAAGAAATCACATACGAAAAACGAGCGATCATTACCTGATCATGAAGAACAAGAACTTTGGTTCTCTGCTTTGGCTGCCGATGATTCCTGTGCCTATAATGTCGATAACGCGTTCGATCGTTTTGTTTCTCGTACCCAGCAAAAACGCCGTACGGTTTTCTATATTCCTAAAATCGTTTATGGTGCGGCAGCGGTTATCCTATTATTGATCGCTTCTACGATTTCCTATTGGTGGGGTGAGCGGCAATTACAGAACCAGTTTGCGGATATCTTGGTGGAAGCTCCTTTAGGGGCCAAGACCAAGCTGATTTTACCGGATAGTACATTGGTCTGGTTAAACGCTGGCTCAAAGATCGTATATTCGCAAGGTTTTGGGGTGAAAGACCGCCATCTTCGGCTGAATGGAGAGGCTTATTTTGAGGTGAGGAAAAATGAGAAGTTACCTTTTGATGTAATGACGAAAGAATTGAATGTAAAAGTATTGGGTACTAAATTCAATTTTCGGAATTATGACGAGGACGAAGAGGTAACCGTGAATCTGTTGGAAGGAAAAGTTCAGCTGGAGAATTATGTGAAGAAGATGGGAATAAACTACTTGTCTCCTTCGGAGAAAGTTACCTTAAATAAACTTACCGGGGAAATGATTATAAGCCGAGCGGAAGTGAAAAATGCTAAGGAATGGACGAATGGCGGACTTTTCTTCGATGAGATGCCTCTTTCTGACATCGTGAAAGAACTGAATCGTAGCTATAATGTGAAGATTCATATCGTGGATGAGCAATTGGCCCATAATCGCTTTTATGCGTTATTCAATAGAAAAGAACAGAGTATATATAATGTGTTAGATATTATAACTGCTACAAATCAAGTAAGATATAAAGTGGAAGGTGATAGTATTCTGCTTTATGCGAAGTGATAAATAATTGTTTAACCTTAAAATTGTTTTAATATGGAGTATATGGAAGGAGATTAAAAAGGAGTAACAGGATCATAAAAGGAGTCGGAGAATGGGCTAGATCCTCCGACTCATAAATCCTCAAATTACATTATGCAAATGATCTGGATGAGGATTACAAATGTAATCAATCCTCAGCAAGGTCATCATCAATCACAAGTTAAATTACTAAAAATTAAGCTATTTATGAAAGTTGTAAAAAAGGTCATTTATGTGGCTGTAGCTTTGTTTTGCTTAAATCTAACTGTTAGTGCTCAAAGTATAACATTGAAAGTGAGCAATATAACAGTAAAGCAAGCGATGGATGAGCTGAAGAGTAGGAGTGGCTACTCGTTTGTATTTTCGTCTGCGGACGTGGATACAGGGAAGAAAATATCCGTATCTGCCGAGAATCAATCGGTCAATACGGTAATCGAGCAGATCTTGCGTGGTCAAGAGTTGACTTATGAGATTCAAGGGAAGAATATTATCTTGAAAAAGGATATCTCCACCTCGATCGATAAAAAAACGAAGATAACAGGAACTGTAAAAGATCAATATGGTGAGGCTATTATTGGAGCGAATGTTGTTGTAAAGGGGACTACAGTGGGGACGATCACGGATATAGATGGAAATTATACGCTCGATGTCCCGTCTGGCGCAAGCCTGCAAGTGTCTTATATAGGATATCTTACGCAGGATGTAGCGACGGCTGGTAAAAATAACATTGATATTAATCTTATAGAAGATACTCAAAAACTGGAAGAGGTCGTGGTTGTCGGATATGGAACACAAAGAAAAGGAGAATTAACCTCATCTATTTCCAGCGTAAAAAGTGAGGATTTCATACAAGGTTCCGTACAAGATGCCGCCCAATTATTACAAGGTAAGGTTGCGGGTCTGGGTGTTGTACTGTCTGATGGAGACCCTGCCAGTTCTACGCAAATTATGTTGAGAGGTGTTGGTAGTATCGCGACTGGGGCATCTCCTCTCGTGATTATTGATGGTGTTCCCGGAGAGCTTAACATGGTCGCTCCAGAGGATATCGCTAGCATTGACGTGGTAAAAGATGGTTCAGCCGCCGCTATTTATGGAACCCGGGGTAATAATGGCGTTATTTTCATCACTACGAAGAAAGTGAGAGGGGAAATTCCTGTTACGGTGGATGTGCACGCTTATATGACCACTCAGCATATCAAGAAGAAATTGAATATGATGGATGCCTCCCAATACCGGGAATTGGTAAAACAGGGTAAACCGGGTGCTGTGGATTATGGATATGATACCGATTGGATGGATGAGATTATGCAAACTCCTTTCTCTTGGGTGACAAATGCGAGCTTGAAAGGAGGGACTACGAAATCTAATTATATCGCCAATATTAACTACAAATCTGCGGAAGGTATCATCAAACGTTCTAAAAATGATGTCTTAACCACCCGTATTGAGGTGAATCATAGTATGTGGGATGATTTATTGAAGTTCAACCTTAACCTTATGGGGCGTGAACAAACTTATCATGCGTTTGGTTCTGGATCTAGTTTCAATGATGTCATCTATAGAAATGCGCTGGCTTATATTCCGACAGACCGTCCGAGAAATGATGATGGTAGTTGGGTCGAGCATCCTACTATGTATGAGTACGCTAATCCTCTTGCCTTGATCTATGAAAGTGATGGAGAAAATAAAAGTAGGCAAATCCGCTCTTTCGGCTCTGTCACTCTGACTCCTATCAAACAGTTTTTTATCAAAGCGTTGGTTTCGCATACGACTTGGAACCAGACGAGAGGTTATTCCGAGTCTAAAAAGCATATCTCTACGATCCGAGATAACAGAAATGGCTATGCGGCTAAGGGAAGCGCAAGTTCAAGAGATAATTTGATCGAGTTAACGGCGCAATATAAAGAAACTTTCGGGTTACATAACGTTACAGGATTGGTTGGTTATTCCTATCAAGACAATGTTTATGAGGATGAGTATATGATTAACTGGGATTTCCCATCTGATCAATATACATATAATAATATGGGGGCAGGATCAGCGTTGAAAAGAGGTGAGGCTACTATGAACGCTGAGAAAGAGAAGTCAAAATTAATTGGTTTCTTCGCTCGTGCTAATTATAGCTATGATAACCGTTATCTAGCTACGGTGAGTATCCGTCACGAAGGTTCATCCAAATTTGGGGCTAACCATAAATGGGGTAATTTTCCTGCGATGTCTGTCGGTTGGAATGTGTCTAATGAACATTTCATGGAAGGCGTTGACTTCTTGAGCACATTGAAAGTCAGAGCAGGTTTTGGTATTACAGGTTCGCTTCCCAATGAGGCTTACTCGTCGTTAAGCAGACTTGCGTCTGGAAATAATTTCTTAACGAATGGTTCTTCTTGGATTCCGACTCTACAGCCTGAGAGTAATGCGAATCCGGATCTTAAATGGGAGAAAAAAGAGGAATGGAATCTCGGTTTTGACTATGGTTTCTTCAATGAGCGTTTGAACGGTAGCATCGATTTATATCAAAGAACGACTCGTGATATGGTATGGGAGTATAATGTTCCCAGACCTCCTTATTTGTATCCTACTATTTTAGCGAACGCAGGTACTATGAAGAATAAAGGATTGGAAATACGTCTCAGTGCCATACCTGTTCAAACGAAGAATTTTCAATGGGTTACAACTTTCAACTATTCAACGAACAGCAATGAGATCGTATCCTTGTCTAATAACCAATTCCGGGTTGAAAGTGGTTACTTCTATGCCGGTTATCTAGGAAATACGATCAAACAAGATACCCATATCGTAAAAGAAGGAGAGCAAATGGGTAATTTCTATGGATTCAAATCTATCGATGTTGATGAGAATGGTAAATGGATTATCCAAGGTAAGGATGGAAATCCTAAGCCGATCGATCAACAGCAGCAAGAGGATAAGATGGTCCTTGGAAATGGTTTGCCAAAACATTTTTTAAGCTGGGATAATACATTTACATTCAAGAATTTTGACTTGAATCTCACGATGCGTGGTGCTTTCAAATATCAGATATTGAATACTCCAAGATTATATTATGAGGTGCCTGTCAGCTTAGCGCATGGTAATTTAATGGCTACGGCATATGATCCGGTGTTCGGCAAACGTCCGTTGAATGATCATCAAGAACTTCAGTACGTAAGTTACTATATCGAGAATGGAGATTTTTGGAAAATCGATAACATTACGATCGGTTATACCCTCATGTTAAAAGATTGTTTCTTAAAGAAAGTCAGAGTGTACGCAACTGCTAATAATTTATGTACTATCACGGGATATAGTGGTATAGATCCAGAGGTCAATACGCAGGGGTTAGACCCGGGTGTGGATCCGCTGAATAGATATCCGTCCACCCGTTCTTTTACTTTAGGAGCCATGTTTACTTTCTAACTTAAATTTTGATTATCATGAACTCATTTATTAAATATATCTGTGTTTTTTGTGGAGGTATGGGCTTACTTACATCCACTATTGCCTGCACGAATCTGGATGAGGAAACTTTTTCCGAAATCACTGAAAGTACGTATAAGTATGAGGCAGGCGATGCGACTAAAGTTGTTGGAAGCTCGTATGCGAACCTAAGGGGTTTCGTCGGCTTTAATACGTACTATATACAGGAGATCTGTACAGACGAAACCGTACAGCCTGCTAATCAAGCGGGATGGGATGATGGTGGTGTTTTCCGCCGTATGCATCTTCATTCTTGGAATACCAATCAAGCGCATGTAAATGAATATTGGAATTGCTGCTATACAGGGATATTGTTGGCGAACAGAGCTATTGAAATTATCTCTGAAGATGATTTCCCTATAAGTAGCACAGAAAATAAAGCCTCCCTGATTGCTGAAACCCGTGCTTTAAGGGCCTATTATTACTGGTTAGTAATGGATAACTGGGGAGATGCCCCCCTTGTTTCCGCATCGACTTCCGAACAACCGGAAAAGACCCCACGGGCGGAGATCTATAAATTCGTGGTGCAGGAATTAACTGAATGCATGAATGATCTATCGGAGCAAAAAGATGCTTCTAATTATGGACGCTTCAATAAATGGGGAGCGAAAGCTCTTCTCGCAAATGTATATTTGAATGCGGAAGTTTACACGGGTACACCTCAATGGGAAGCTTGTATAAAAGAATGTAACGATATATTGAACAGTGGCCAATACCAGTTGGAATCAGATTATCTGGCACCGTTCAAGGTTTATAATGAAGGTTCGGTGGAAAATATCTTTGTGATACCTTTTGACGCTGTTTACGCACAAGGTCTCGAAATTTATAAAGCGATCCTGCACGCGGCCAACCAAGCGACTTATAAGCTCCAAGATAGCCCTTGGGGACCCGGATCGTATAAAGCGGTACCTCAATTCATCAATACCTACGATCCAGATGATGAACGTTTGGATATGACTTGGATTCAAGGACAACAATATGCCGCTGACGGCACGCCATTAGAAGGTTCTTATGATATGATGGGTAAACCTCTTGTTTTTGTCAATAGTATGCCCGATGGTATTTTCACGGGAGAAGCGGATGGATTCCGCTTGCAAAAATATGAGATACAAGAAGAATGTAAGACCTTTATGAATAACGATTTCGTGATCTTTCGCTTAGCGCAAGTTTATATGATGAAAGCGGAATGTTTATTGCGTACGGGCAAAGCGGATGAAGCAGCCCAATTAGTTACCACCGTGCGCCAGCGTGCGTTCAGGAATCATCCGGAAAAAGCTAAAGTGACAGGTAATGATTTGAAACAACCGTCTAAATATGTATATGGAACAGTTTCGGATTATGTATTAACTCCTCAAGGGAAGAGTTATCCGGAGCAATTCGGGCGTTTCTACGATGAGCTCGGTTGGGAGTTCGTAGGTGAGACAATGCGTAGACGCGACATGATTCGTTTTGGTCATTTCACTAAAGCTGAATGGCTTTCTCACAAACCAAACGGGGATTTCCGGAGTCTGTTCCCGATCCCACAAGAAGCGGTTGACGCAAACCCGAATTTAAAGCAAAATCCGGCGTATGAATAATCTTAATTTGAATATATGAAGAAAGTAACAATTTTTTCAATGATCTTTTTCCTTGTTATTGGGAATCTATCGTTGTTTGCCCGTAAAAATGTGAAACTTACCTCTCCAAACGGCAAGTTGAGGTTCTCATTGACACTTGAGCGAGAATATCCGGTTTATGATATTCAATATCAAAAGCAGGCATTGGTGCAAAATTCTCCCTTAAGCCTCGTTTTCGATAACGGAGCCTTTGGAGAAGGGCTTAAGATGAACAAACCGGTTTTCAGCACAAAAGAGGAAACATACGAGTTAATTGTCGGTAAGTCGAAAACAGTCCATAGCTTGTCAAAGGAGGTGGTTATTCCCCTAGAGGAAACGGCCGCTCCTTTTCGGAAGATCAATCTTGTGGTTCGGGCGTTTAATGACGGTATCGCTTTCCGTTATGAATTTCCAAAGCAACCGAATTGGAAATCGTATGTTATGTACGATGAGAATACGACATTTAACGTAGTGGGTAATCCTAAATTCTTGGGTATGTATTTACCTTCTTATCAAACCTCGCACGAGGCCACATATTCACATGTGAGCTATGAGGAAATAAAAGAGCGGAATTTAATGGATATGCCTGCGTTACTCGAATATCCGAACCATATTTTTATGGCTATTACGGAAGCGGCTGTCAGGGATTATGCCGGAATGTATCTGTGGAAAGAAAATGGGTGTTTACAAGGTAAGTTATCACCTAAGCTTAATCAAGAACAGATAAAAGTGGAAGCGAGCCTTCCACATCAATCTCCATGGCGTGTTTTCATGATCAGTGACCGGGTAGGGGCCTTGATAGAGTCTGATTTGTTGACAAACCTCAATGAGCCGTGTAAAATAGAGGATACCTCATGGATCAAACCCGGCAAGACAACTTTTACTTGGTGGAATGGGAACGTAACACCAGATACGACCTTTTTGGGGGGGAACAATTTCCCGACTAATAAATATTATATAGATTTCGCTGCCCGTAATGGGTTAGATTTCCATTCCGTATATGGATATGCGGAACAGCCTTGGTATACGGATGATGGGCCATGGTTCGGATTCCCCGGGGAAAATTCGGATATCACCAAGCCTGTATCAAGCTTGAATATGCAAGAAGTTTGCGATTATGCGAAAAGCCAAGGTGTTCAAATCCATTTATGGACGAATTGGAAACCTTTATACGCGAAGATTGACGAGGCTTTTGCGTTGTTTGAAAAATGGGGGGTAGTAGGTATGATGATTGATTTCATGGATCGTGACGATCAAGAGATGATACGTATTCAGGAGGAGTTCTTGGCAAAGGCGGCTAAGCATCATTTGTTCGTTCAATTCCATGGTTCCAGTAAGCCATCCGGATTACATAGGACTTATCCGAATGAATTTACCCGGGAAGGGACGCTCAATTATGAAAACTTCAAAGGATGTATGGTCACGACCGCGGATCATGATATATCTATGCCTTTTACCCGTTTACTGGCTGGAGCTGCCGATTATCATTTAGGTGGATTTCGGGCTCTTCCGAAAGACAGGTTTAAGATACAACAAAGTAACCCTTATGTCACTAGTACTCGCTGCCATATGCTAGCGATGTATGTCGTATTGGAGAGTTATTTGGGGATGATCTGCGATACTCCGGAAGCTTACGAAGGTCAACCGGGATTCGAGTTCCTACAAACCGTACCGACTACTTGGGATAAAACGGTCGTACCGGATGCCTCTGTCAATGAGTATGTAGCGATCGCACGTAGGCATGGAGACGATTGGTACGTTGGGGCGATCAACAATAGTAAAGCCCGTGATGTGGAAATAGCCTTGGATTTCCTTGGTAAAGGAGATTATAAAGTAACTCTTTATAAAGATGCGAAAGACACGGATACTCATCCAAATCATCTTATCAAAGAGACTTTAACTGTTACCGCAAAAGATAAAATAACAGTACCGCTTGCTTCAGATGGTGGTGCCGCTATGCATATCCGACCTGTATCCTTTTGATAAACTTTAAAAGGATAGAAAAGAGGTTGTCTCCGCAATGGAGGTGGCCTCTTTTTTATAAAAGCTTATATTTTTCGCATCGGAAAATCGCGGATTTCTCAGCATCGATTTATGTTTGTTTATCTCATGACTCATTTTTCCTCACAAAATAAATTCTTAAGTAAAGTATCCAGCAGTCATAGTTTTTGCTATTTTTGCCATATCTGATTACTTAAAAGGAGAAGGAAATAATATGATAGCAGATGAGAAAATTTTGTTGCGCCAACTAAAAGAAGGTTCACATCAAGCTTTCCAACGTCTGTATGAATCTTATTTCGATTTGTTTTATGGTTTTATTTTTCGTCTCACCCGGTCTCATGGACTTACAACGGAGGTTGTACAAATCGCGTTTTCAAAAGTTTGGAATAGTCATACTCGAATTATACCCGAAGAGTCCTTTAAAGCATGGTTATTCAAGATCGGAAAGAATGAAGTGATCAATGCCATGAAAAAACAGTGGAATGATCCGCTATTTGTTGATTTCTTGTCTTATTGTGAGACTGAGTCTATGAGTGTAGAGCCAGATGACTCCTATGATTTCAATCAATTCAAGGCCGACTTGGCAGTGGCAAAGCGAAAACTCACCTTTAGACAACGCCTCGTTTTTGAGCTTTATAACGAACAGGGGTTATCTGCTAAAGAAATAGCGGAACAATTACAGATTAATGAACAATCTGTTTACAACCATCTATCTAAAGCACTCGCTATCCTTCGGGATGAATTGCGGGTTTATGGATCTATGTTGCTGTATCTTCTTTTGTTAAGAATGTAATATTCGCACTTACCTCGATTTATTCCTATTTTACGATAGGCTACGGTTCTGTAAGCTTAGAACTAAGTCCTTATTAATTTGACGATGTGTTGTAGAGCATATCTTTTATTAGAGTAGTAATTTATAATCTCATTGTATTACCTTATAGAAATACTTATAAGAAATCATGCTATGCTGAATGAATTACTACATAAATATTTATATAAACAGCCTTCTAAAGATGATGCCCGATCGATCAAGCGATGGATTGACACTGCTTCTGAGCTGGAAATAGAACAGGCCCTTCTTCAAGAATGGGAAAAACATACGGTATCTGAACCCCGTAATTGGCAAGCCTATTATGCCGTAACCGGGCAATTGAGATCAATTTTCAATCGCCATCGAATAAAGAAAACAGATCAGCATTCTTTGATCAATCATGTTATCAAAATTGCGGCAATCTTGCTTATTCCATTATTATTAGCGACAGGGATTTATTATGTGACAAAGCAATATCAGTATAAAATCTATGCTTCTACACAATATCGGATGGAGACAGGAAAGGGTGAACGGGCCACTTTAGTTTTACCCGATGGTACAAAAGTCTCTTTAAATAGCGAGAGTTCTTTTACCTATCCGGCCTCTTTCGGCAAGACTGATAGAAATGTGCATTTGGAAGGTGAAGCCTACTTTGAGGTCGCACATGATGAAGAGTTACCATTTATTGTCCAAGCCAAGCAAACGTATGTGAAAGTATTAGGTACAACTTTTAATATACATACTTTTCCTGATGATGATTGGATAGAGACTGCTCTTGTAAATGGTAAAGTTGAATTTTATGAGATAGACAATCCAGATAACCGGATAACATTATTCCCGGATCAAACAGCTCGATTTAATACGATTACCCATCAATTTGAGCGAAATACGATAGAGCAACGATTGGCAACAGCTTGGAAGCGGGGTGAAATTATATTCCGGTCGGCATCATGGCCTGAGATTATTGAGCGAATATCACATTATTATGGAATTGAAATCGACCAAGAGACCACAAAGGTTCCCGAAGAACGATTCACTGGAAGTTTCTTGCATGAGGATGTAAATAACGTATTACGGAACTTACAGGTACATTACCATTTCACCTATACAAAAACAGGAAATCATATTAAAATAAAATTCAAAAAGTGAATAGAGAGTAGTTAACCTTTGTATAATCAAAAAATCACGCCTATGGACAACACTAGTTAAAAGAGAAAAAACAGCTGAAGAATGTGCGAGATTCTCCAGCTGAATATAGGGTATTACCCTATTGAGTAAATTATCCGCTGCCTAGGCAGCAAAAAATTAACCTTTTTATTTCTTTCAAATGAATCCAGTAAATCAAAGATTGCGTAAAGATAAGCAATTGTGCAGAAAGTTCTTCTGTGTAATTGCGATTTTAATAATTTTTCCATATGTGTCTTTTGCACAAGGTGAAATTAGTTTATCTGTGGAGAATGTCGACCTAAAAACATTATTGGTCGAGATTGAGAAAAAATCCGATATACGCTTTACTTATTTAAATCAACTATCGGATACAAACAAAGATATATCTCTAGCTGTCACGAATAAGACTGTAGAAGAGATTTTGAACCTAGTCTTGTCCAAGAAAGGTATGGAATTCACCCGAACCGGCAATACAATCGCTATTCAAATGAGGAGTCCACAAAACCGGCAAACAGCTCCAACTAAAAAAGTAACAGGAATTGTTACGGATTCTAATGGGGAGCCAATTATTGGAGCAAATGTTTCTGTAAAAGGAACAACTACGGGTACTATCACGGATATAGATGGTCATTTCTCTTTAGAGGCAATCCAAGGACAGACGATTTTAGTATCTTTCATTGGCTATTCTTCTAAAGAAATAGATATAACTGATAAATCTTCCTATCAAATTTCCATGTCTGATGATACTCAGAATCTAGACGAGGTTGTCGTAATCGGTTATGGAACCGTACGAAAAAAGGATTTGACGGGGGCGGTAGGTAGTGTGAAAAGTGAGGATATGATGCAACGTCCTTCAACATCTATTTCACAAAGTATTTCCGGGCGTATAGCTGGTGTTAATATATCTTCTAACTCAGGACGTCCCGGGGGTAATCAAACGATTCGTATCCGTGGATATTCTTCTATTAACGCGACTAATGAACCTTTGTATATTATAGACGGTGTTCCCGGTGATATTAATATATTGAATCCAAATGATATTGAAAGTGTAGAAGTGTTGAAAGATGCCTCTTCTACCGCAATATACGGAACCAGAGGATCTAATGGAGTTATCGTCGTGACAACAAAAAGAGGTAAGAATGAGATTACTGTCAACTATAATACTTATCTCAGTCTTAATACGGTAGCGAAAAAGCTGGATGTGCTGAATGCCGAACAGTTTTTAGCTGTTGAAGATATGATATATGCGAATGCTAAAAAGTTTGATCCGAATGGTTTCGCTTCAGGAAAATATATTGATCCATCTGTAAAAAGACAAGATTATTTAGTTGGTAATACGAAAGGAAAGCGTGAGTTATTTAAAATGGAAGGAGGAAAACTTGTCCCTTTGTATGATATAGACTGGCAAGACATGTTGGAACGGAATTCTTTTAGTCAGATTCATAATTTATCTTTTACGGGTTCAACAGGTAAAACAAATTATGGAGTGTTTCTAGGCTATACAAATGATCAAGGTATCGTCAAGGAGAGTAAATTAGAGCGTTTCTCAGGACGTGTTACCGTAGACCAAACCGTATCGAATTGGTTAAAGCTCGGTACTACCCTTAGTTATTCAGAGGTGAAAGAAAGACGCATTGATACAAGAGTAGGCTACAACAATGTTCCTCGCATGATGATTGAAATGATCCCTATCGTTCCTTATAAATATGATGATGGTACTTATGGTCGTAGAGAGGATTATGGGGGCATGGAATCTGCTGATAATCCATTAGCACAGATTAATGAGAATATTACTCCCTATAACTCAAATATATTTATGGGAAATGCCTATGCTAAAATTACTTTTATGAAGGGGTTAGATTTTACGTCAACTATTGGCGTAAATCGGACGATTAATATGAATCCATACTATAATAGTACGCAGTCTGATATTGTAAATGGTGTAGGGGGAAATCAAGCATCCATAACAAACAATCGTTCTTTACAAATTTTATGGTCGAATATTTTGAACTATAATACGATATTCAATAAAATGCATTCTTTGAATGTTATGTTGGGACAAGAAGCTCAAAGTTATGAATATTTTCAGAATGTAGCTACAATTGATGGAATATCGGATGATTACTATCAGTGGTATAATATGGGAGCGGGTTCAACATTAAAGGCGCCATCTTCTAACTATACCGGAGATAAGATGTTATCTTATTTCGCTCGTATTAATTATTCATTTAAGGATCGTTATTTGGTTACTGTGACAGGACGTTTTGATGGCTCCTCTAAATTTGGAGAGGATAATAGATTTGCTTTCTTTCCTTCTGCCGCATTAGGGTGGAGGGCCTCTGAAGAAGATTTCTTGAAAGGCAATAAAGTTATCTCAAATTTAAAACCAAGAGTTAGCTATGGCTTCACTGGAAATTCAGGAATTCCTACTTATGGCTCTATGGCGAATCTATCGACTAGCGGTATGGCTTATCCTTTTGGAGGAACTAGGGTAAATGGTATTGGAGTGGGCTCTTTGGCTAATCCGTTGCTTCGTTGGGAAAAAACCGGGCAATTTAATGTCGGTCTTGACCTCGGATTTTTAAATGAGCGTATATCGTTATCTGCTGATTATTATATTAAGCATACTACCGATATGTTACTAAATGCTCCTGTTCCAACGACAAGTGGTTTTCGCTCTATTTCTACAAATATTGGCAATATGCGAAACTCGGGCTTTGAATTCACTCTTAATACACAAAATATACAGACTAAGAATTTCTCATGGTCCAGTATGTTAAATTTTTCTTCTTTGAAAAATAAGATTACGGCTTTGAGCCAAGGGGATGCTGATATCATAATGGCTCCTAATAATTTAACGATTTTGAGAGTCGGAGAGTCTGTTGGATCATTTTTTGGATATATACGCGATGGAGTTTGGGGTGAGAATGAAGCTGAGCAAGCTGCGATATATGGAAAATTACCGGGTGATGCGAAGTTAAGAGATGTAAATAACGATAAACAAATCAATGAATCAGATCGTGTTATACTAGGTAAAGGAATTCCCGATTTCTATGGAACTTTCACTAATACATTTAAATATAAAGATTTTGATCTTGTGATAGAATTACAATATAGCTGTGGAAGTAAGATTTATTGGGATGGATTAGGTACTTGTGCTATGCGCCAAGGTATTGCTAATAGTTTATCTATGGTGCTAGATACTTGGACTCCCGAGAATCAAGGTGCTACATTGGAGCAAATCAGGCCCAGTAATGCTTATTACAATAGCTTGAAAGATGACGCACGCTTGTATAATGGTTCATTTATTAGAGGCAAAAATATCTCATTAGGATATAATTTACCTTCTGATATTTGTAAAAAATTACATTTAAAAGCGTTACGTGTCACCTTGTCTGCTCAAAATGTATTTGTAATCAGCCAATATCCTGGATTTGATCCGGAGACAACAGTTTATAATACAACTACTCAGAACGAGGCCTTTGCTCAAAATATAGAGACTTTCGGTTACCCGAAACCTCGGACATTCTCATTTGGTGCTAATATCACTTTTTAACTTTCTCAAAATATACAGATTATGAACAAAATAAAGTCAATATTGTTTAAATGCTTTTTATTGGGTATATTCTTTGTGGGGACAATAGCTTGTAACGACTATTTGAATGAGGATAACCGATCAGCGATTACCCAAGAAAACTATTTCCAAAATGCGAATCAAGCGCAAACTGCGGTAAATGGTGTTTATTCAGGATTAAACGTATTCCTTACTCGGGTGAATTATGGGGAATCTCCATTTATCTCTATAGAGTTACCTGTTGGTCATGCGAAAACACTTGGGCAAAATGCGAATAATAATAACATGATTCAACAGAGAAGTGCTTCCATTGAGGGCGTGTTTTTCACGGTTTGGTCAGGATTTTACAAAGCAATTGCCAATGCGAATATGTGTATCACGAATTTACCAACAGTGGATATGGATTCGGCGGAAAAAAGTAAATTGCTAGGTGAGGTTTTGTTTCTACGTGCGTTTTACTATTATTACTTGGTGAGGCTATATGGGGATATCCCTTGTATTACCGAAGTGATAAGTACGAATAGCCCGGATTTCTATCCAAAACGTTCATCTGTAGCTGATATCTATGACAAAATAATTATTCCGGATCTGTTGGAAGCTGAAAAAACCTCTCTTCCGGATTATGATGCTTCTGGTCGTGTCTGTAAAGGCATGGTGAAATCATTATTAGCCAGCGTATATTTAACTACTGCGGGGCATCCTTTAAATAGGTCGGCTAATTATGAGTTGGCTAGAGATAAAGCTTTTGAGGTAATTAGTGGGGTACCCAACCAATATCCTTATACTTTGTTTGATAATTATGCTTATTTGCATGATAGAGAGCATAAGATACAGCAAGAGCTGATTTTACAGGTTCAGGTGGAAATCGGAACGAATGATCAAGGCACTAGTGGTATCGCTCAACTTATTATTCCTGAGAAATGCGGCATTTCTAAATTCCCGGATGAGTATGGAGCGTTAACTGTACGCGACGAATTTGTACAATCTTATGAAAAAGGAGATCGGCGTGCGAATTTGACATTAGGTGAAACGAATACATTCTTTTTTAATACGTATGAAAAAGATGGAACTCCTATTTCTTTCAGCCCGATAGGTTTATATAAATATTGGTTGGAAGAGGCTGCCGGTAATAATGGTGATCAAAAAAGTGATGAGAATTATACCTTATTACGCTATCCGGAAGTTTTATTAATTTATGCGGAAGCTTCTAATGAAGTTTCCGGTCCCTCTCAAGCTGCGGTAGAGCAGATTAAGAAAATTAGGGATCGAGCTGGTTTATCTACTCCAGATGCAGGCACATTTACTAAAGATTCTTTTAGAGAATTTATCTGGAAAGAGCGATATCATGAGCTTGCTTTTGAAAATAAAGCTTATTTTGATATTTTACGGACATGGAAGGCCTATGATCTAAAAAATAATCGTTTTGTAGATGCGTTTACGTTCCAAAATGAAAGTGGGGTGACATTCAAAAAACAATATTTGAATTGGCCTATACCTTCTATTGAGATTAATACAAATCCAAATTTAAATCCTCAGAATGAGGGATGGAGTTAAATAATTTATAATAGGCAAGCTTTCGTTGCTTTGAGATGAAAGCTTGCCTTTCCATTAATATAATATCATTAACATATGAGAACTACTTTCGCAATTTTTATAGTATCATTTATCGCTTTGGCATCATCTTGTGTATATAGTCCCCCGAAAGAGCCTGTAGACTATGTGAATCCTAATATTGGTACTATCGGACATTTACTTGTCGCTACGGCTTCTATGGTACAACTTCCTCATGGAATGGTACAAATCGGACAAAATCCTTATCCCCCGCTAGCTGATAGGTATCTCGCAGATCGTATATCCGGATTTTCAGTCCGGGCATTACCTAAATATACGACTAAGCCATTTTCTTGGATTATGGCTACAACTGGAGCTCCACGAATTAATCCGAATGATTATGCATCAGGTTTTGATCATGATTTTGAGAAAGTGACTCCTTATTATTCATGGATATTACTTGAAGATTATGATATTGAAGCGGCAATGACTGTTACACAGCATTCTTCTTTCTATAAATTCAAATATCCAAAGTCTTCAGAATCTAACATTTTGATGAATAATAATCAATGTGTCCGAGTTGTGGGAAATAATTGCATTGAATCGGTTGAGGCTGTTGATAGTACTCAGACCGCTTATTATTATGCGATTTTTAGTAAGCCCTTTAAGTCTTATATCACATGGAAAGACTCCTTGATAAGCCAAGATGTAAAACAAGAAGGATTGGATATTGGAGCTTTGGTTACTTTTGACACCTCACAAGATGAGGAAATCATGGTAAAAATAGGGGTCTCTTTTATTGATATGGAACAAGCTAAGCGGAATCTTGAAATGGAGATTCCTGCATGGGATTTTGATAAGGTAAAAAATGATGGTCGAGAAATTTGGAATAATGCATTGGGAAAAATAAAAATCGAAGGAGGGACAGATAAACAAAAGACTATTTTTTATAGTGCGCTTTATCGTGTAATGCTGGGCAGCCAAACTCTTGATCGAAGTGAATATGGACGATATTACAGCCGATTGGATAAACAAGTTCACGATACCGAAGGGCATGCATTCTATCAAGTTGGTTCTAATTGGGGATCTCATCATTCTTTATTTCCATTGGTATTATTGCTTGAGCCTGAGATCCAGAATGATATCATGCGCTCCTATATTCGTATGCAAGATGAGGGAGATTGGCTGGTCAATAGTGGTGGATATCGAAATATGATCGGACGTCATGAGGTAGCTACAATTACAGATACTTATATGAAAGGCTTTAGGGATTTTGATATCGAAAAAGCTTATGAGGCGATGAAACGTAATTCGAAGGAGGCCACAATGCTTTCACGGCATATTGGTAAAGATTGGAGATTGAATGAATTGGATAAGGTCTATTTAGAAAAGGGATTTTATCCAGCTAAACCAAGTGATCAGCCGGAGTGGGTCAAAGAGGTTGGTTTTGGACGCCAATCTGTAGCCTTGACATTAGAGAATTGTTATGATGATTGGTGCATGTCTATTCTGGCAAAAGAGCTTGGAAAAGAAGATGATTATAAATATTACTTGAATAGAGCCTATAATTATCGGAATGTTTTTGATACGAAATCTGGATTTATGCGACCTAAGACGGCAGATGGGAAGTGGATTGAGCCATTTGACCCTATTTGGTCTGGAGGACAGGGTGGACGAGATTTTTATACGGAAAATAATGGATGGAATTATACATGGTATGTTTTACATGATCCTCAAGGCTTAATAAACTTAATGGGAGGGCAGGAGCCTTTTGTTGCCAAACTCCAGCAGATGTTTGAGACGAATGTCCCACTATATAAGAAGTATGATTTTCTTAAACAATATCCAGATATGACAGGATGGATTGGAATGTATTCTCATGGGAACGAAATAACTTGGCATATTCCCTATCTATATAATTATGCGGGAAAACCTTGGATGACCCAACGCCGGATTAGGCAGATTTTGGACCTTTGGTATGGGGATGGCCCATTGGGTTTTTGTGGAGATGAGGATTATGGGGAAATGTCTTCTTGGTATATCCTTAGTGCTATGGGATTTTACACTGTTGCCCCCGGGAGACCTGTTTACGATATTGGAAGTCCTCTTTTTGAGAAATCTACGATTGATATAGGGGATGGGAAAAAATTCACAATCGAATGTAGGAATATTTCAGCGCAGAATAAATATATTCAGTCTGCTTCTATGAATGGCAAGGAGCTCAATAGAGCTTGGTTTACCCATGAGGAACTAATGCAAGGAGGTACTTTATTATTGAATATGGGGCCACGTCCAAATAAAGGATGGGCAACAGATATAGAAAATTTACCTGTATCTTTAACACCGATTTCATCAAAGTAAAATAATTCATGTTATGAATAAGAGAAAATTGATCTCGTACTTGTTTTGGTTGTGTTTCCCTATTACCTTGTTCGGGCAAAAAAGTTTGAATGACACTACGTATATTCTTACCTATGATCATGGAGGATTAATATTGTGGGGTGGGGAACATTTTATTGAGCGTTTGAAAAACGCTACGGAGTGGTTGGATAAATATCCTTCTTTCAAGATCGGGCTGGATAATGAGGCTCAGATTTATGATCATTTTGCCGAGGATGAGCCGCATTTGCTAAAAGAGATGAAAGATATCCTTTCTGCGTATGATGGGAGAATCGGTATCGGTTCCTGTACGTACGGTCAGCCTTTGTCTCAATTTATTAGTGACGAGTCAAATATACGGCAAATCGCTTATGCGCTTGATACCGAACGAAAGATATTCAATTATCGTCCTCCGGTGTATTTGATGAGCGAACATGCCATGCATAGTCAGATTCCTCAGATCATAAACGGATTTGGTTTTGACGGAGCGATTATGAGAACTCATTTCATGATGTATGGCTATAATCCTACATTCAACTATCCCATTGGATTATGGGAGGGGATTGATGGTAGCAGGATCTCAACCATTCCGACTTATGAAGGGGAAGGTGCTGCTTTTGGGAAAACAACGGTAGATACGTGGATCCTTACCCGATATCCGAGTAAGGATGCTCCTCAGTCTCTTGATGATTATAGGAAACAATTCAAACATATAAATCCTTTGTTGGCCTCTAGAGCGGACGATTCTGGGTTACGTAGAGAGGCACTTGTTGTTGAGTATGACAAGAAGCCGAAATTCCAATTCATATTGTTGGATGAGTTATTGAGAAAATATCCTCAAGCGACAGATGTTATGAGGACTCGTCCCAATGACTTTACGGTTCGTATGCCATGGGGGTATTGCGGAAATGAGATATGGAATGAGTCTAGGAAAGCGGAAGTGGAGGTCTTGATCGCTGAACGGTTGGCTGCCTTTAGTAAGATGTATGGTGGAGAAGCGTTTGAGAATGATTTGGACAAAGCTTGGAAAGATTTGTTATTAGCTCAACATCATGACATACAGATTGTGGGGCTAATATCTGAAGCGAGAAAACTTCTGCCTCGATCTTATGAGACATCTAATCAGGTTATCGAAAAATCTATGAATTTCTTTGCCAATCAGATGAAAGGAGAAGGACTTAAACAAGTTACAGTCTTTAATCCTCTTTCATGGGAGCATTCTCCTTGGGTTATGGCTTACATCTCTCTTCATAAAGGTGAGGCTAAGAATTTTATCGTGAAAAGTGGAAATAAAAGTTATCCTGCTTATGTTGTAAATTCAAATGAATATTCTGATGGTAGTTTGCTGGATGCTTTTGTTATATTTAAGCCTGATTTGAAGCCGCTTAGTTTAACCTCTTTTTCAATTATGGCGGCTGAACCGAAGAAGAATAATCCAGTCGATAACATACAGTATGATGAGGAGAATTTAATAATCAGAACCCCATTTTATAATCTTAAATTAAATGAGAAAGGTGGGTTTGACTATCTTAAATCCTCAAAGGGACAAGTGATTTTCAATAATAACCAAGCAAAATGCGCTTTTTTTGAAGGAACTATCGATGGAAGTGTCCAAGTCTCGGAGGGAAGATGGAGCATTTACAAATCGAAAGGATATATGCCATGGATAAAGTTAGTGGAGCATGGGTATATAGATGATATTCCATATACTTATGAAGTTATGCTTTATGAAGATAAACCTGTCATTGATTGTAAGGTCTCGTTTGATTTCAATGGCCAGATGATAGGTCATCCAACAGAAGACAAGCGAGATTGGCATTCTGGATTTATTCATGAAGAAAAACTTCGGTTTAAACTTTTTCATCAACTTGATAAGGCCTCGGTTGGTATAAGAGATCTTCCTTTTGCGATATCAGAAACTTCTGATAAGTATATCGAAGGAAACTATTGGACGGCTTTGACGGACGGAGATAATGGGATAGCGATTTTTAATAAAGGTAATATGGGGAGCATAAAAGAGGATGAGCAATGCTTGTCTATTCCACTGGCTTTTTCTCATTATTATGTGTGGGGAATACGGCCTCTTTATGGTAAATACAATTATGAGTTCGCTTTATATCCTTTTCAAGGAGACTGGAAACAAGCTGATCTTACAAAACGGTCATTGGAATATGCGTTTCAAACACCAAGTGTACAGACTATAAAAACGTCTAACACGATGGATTGTGAGCTGCAACCTTTGAATGCTTCATTAGAGAATGATGTTATTTTAACGGCTTTATATCCCAATAAAGGTGGAATTTGGGCCCGTTATTTTAAATATGGAGAATTGACAAAGTCTTCATCTGTTAAATTTAATACTCAAAATACGGTTTTGAATGAAATTGATCTTGATGGAAATATATTGCAATCAGGAGTGAAAGACTTACATTTATCTCCTTGGCAGATTAAGACGGTCAAGATGAATATGAAATAAACTGTTATTAGATAATTAAATAAGGATAAGATATATGTCGAAATCATAGGGGTACTTCCAGCAGGTAGTACCCTGTTTCATAGTTATACAATGCGACATGTGATTCTTTTCAGATACTAGCTTGAATAGTTTACGATAGTTTTGCTTCATCAATTTTAATTTTCATCTTTGTAGGGAGAAAGATGCTAGAGAATCGTTATTATTAAATACAATCTCATGAAGAAACTATTATTTCAGACAACCTTATTTCTATTATTATGTAGTTGCATAAGTAAAATAGAAAAAACACCAGTAGATTATGTGAATAACCGGATTGGGAATATCAGTCATTTACTTGTGCCTACCTATCCCACTACCCACCTGCCTAACAGCATGTTGCGAATGATTCCGACTCATAATGAGTTTACGACGGATCGTATGGAGGGACTGGCCCTAAATAGTCCTTCCCATAGGCAAGGCCATTCATTGTTGCTGTTGCCTTATAGGGGGGACGTTAAGGATTTCGATGGGAATTTAAAATATCGATATGATCATGAGAAATCTACGCCTTATAATTATTCGGTGTATTTAGATGATTTCTCCGTAGGGGTGGATTTTGCGCCTGCTGCTAAATCGGCGATCTATCGTTTTCGGTTTGAGGATTCGGATCGACGGTTGATTTTGTTGAAAGCCAATGGAAAAGGAGAGATCGATATAAAGGATGGAGCTTTGTATGGATATGATAATTTCGCCGGGATAAAACATTATTTTTATTTGGAGTTTGATGCCCAGCCCATTCAAGTTGATAGCCTCTCTCATTCTTTGGTATTTGCTGAATTTCCGGTATCGGAGAATGTGGTGAATGTCCGTTATGGAATTTCTTATATTGGAGTGGAACAGGCCAAGCGGAATTTATATAATGAAATTAGTGATTTCAATCTGGAGAAATTAGCCTCGCAAGCTCGTGATAAATGGAACGACGTGTTAGGCAAGATAAGGGTTGAAGGAGGCACGGAGGATCAAAAGACCACATTTTATACTGCCTTGTATCGGGCACACGAGAGGATGATCAATATTTCTGAAGATGGTACATATTTTAGTGCGTATGATGGAAAGGTACATGAAGATAATGGGGTGGATTTCTGGGTGGATGATTGGGTATGGGATACCTATCTGGCCCTTCACCCGTTGCAAGTGTTATTGAATCCGGAGGCTCAAGAACAAAAACTGGCGTCTTATATCCGGATGTATGAGCAATCCGGGTGGATACCTACTTTCCCTTGTGTATTTGGGGATGCGCATTGCATGAACGGTAACCATGCGGCAGGTGTCTTTGCGGATGCCTTGAATAAAGGCTTGCGGTTTGACGTGGAAAAGGCTTTCGAGGGTATGAAGCATACGGTGATGACAGAGTCCATGATCCCTTGGTACCGGGGACCTAAAACGGCCTTGGATGATTTTTATCATGAGAATGGCTGGTTCCCCGCTTTGCATCCGGGAGAAAAAGAAGAGTTTACGGAGGTAGGACCATTTGAACAGCGACAAGCGACAGCCGTAACTACAGCCGCATCCTATGACGATTGGTGTATCGCCCAATTAGCTAAACATTTGGGAAAAGATGAGGATTATCGATTCTTTCAGGATCGTTCTTATAATTACCGGAATGTCTTTAACAAAGAGACTCATTTCTTCCATCCGAAGGATAAAGATGGGAAGTTTATAGAACCGTTCGACTATATTTTTTCTGGAGGTATCGGGGCTAGGGCTTATTTTGACGAGAACAATGCTTGGACCTATAATTGGGATGTACGCCATCATATTCAGGATTTAATAGATCTTTTTGGAGGCAACACTCCTTTTATTGAGAGATTGGATCAGTTATTTGTTGAGGATATGAAAATGTCAAAATGGCAATATTACGCTCTTCATCCGGATGCTACGGGCAATGTCGGGCAATTCGTGATGGGAAATGAGCCTAGTTTCCATATTCCTTATCTGTATAACTATGCCGGGCAACCGTGGAAGACGCAAAAACGGATTCGTATGCTTATGGAAAGTTGGTTCAGGAATGATCTGATGGGTGTTTGTGGTGATGAGGATGGTGGCGGAATGTCGGCTTTTTATGTATTTTCTGCGTTAGGTTTCTATCCGGTTTCTCCGGGGGTGCCTGTTTATACGATAGGTAGTCCTTTGTTTGATAAATCGGAGATTCAGTTGGCGAACGGGAAAGTGTTTACCATGATCGCTCATGGAGTTTCTTGGGAAAATAAATACATCCAATCCGCTAAGTTGAATGGTGCCGAGTATAATAAGACGTGGTTTACTCATGAGGATGTCATGAAGGGAGGAACATTAGAATTGTTTATGGGAGACCGTCCTAATAAGAAGTGGGGAGTGGGGGAAGGTGCGAATCCTCCTTCTGGTGAGTTTGTCGATTGATTTGGCTTGACGGCATGATTCTACGGTCAAAGATTCGTGAAATCATTTTGTAGATGTTATCTTTGCGTAAGTAAGTTGCGAACGGGTGATTTGTTCGTAAGCGACAAATAAACAGGAGGAGATGTATTATGGCAACGAAGCAAATTCCATACGGCCTGACGGATTTCGAGCGAATCCGTACCGCCAATTATTATTATGTTGATAAGACTCGCTATATCGCGGAGGTGGAGCGGAACGCAAGTTTCTTTTTCCTTATCCGCCCGCGCCGTTTCGGGAAGTCGCTATTCTTGAATGTCCTCAGATGGTATTATGACGTGAACCGTAAGGATTCTTTTGAGAAACTTTTCGGTGACTTATATATCGGCTCCCATCCGACCCCGGAGCAGGGACAATATCTCGTACTGGACTTCAATTTCGCAGGCGTGAACCCAGATCCTGACGAGTTGATCCGTTCTTTCAATGATCACTGTGCCGCTCGTTTCCGGGAGTTTGCCTACTACTACGAACGTTTCTTCAATCCGGGCTTCCGGGAGAAAATGGAGAGTCTGCCAAATGCTGACGAGAAGTTGACCTACACGATCAGTGAGGCTAAACGTTTGAATCTCTCTATCTATCTCTTCATTGACGAGTACGATAACTTCACCAACGCTATCCTCGCCAATATGGGTGAGAAGCATTACAAGGCATTGACGCACGGCACAGGCTTCTTCCGCTATTTCTTCAACAAGCTGAAAGAAGGGGCTACGGGCGATGGCCCCATCAAGCGTATGTTTATCACCGGGGTATCTCCAGTGACGATGGACGACGTGACCAGCGGTTTCAATATCGGAGCCAACATGACGACTGATTACCGCTTTAACGGAATCATCGGTTTTAGCGAGGGGGAGGTACGGGAGATGCTGGCCTATTACAAGGAAGAGACGGGTTTCGAGGATAGCGTGGACGAGTTGATCGCCTTGATGAAGCCATGGTATGATAACTACCGCTTCTCTACGAAGAGCCTGGACGAGCCGATGTACAACTCGGATATGGTATTATATTTCTTGAGCAATTATCTGAGTCTTCACAAGCCTCCTAAGAATATGATCGACAACAATATCCGTACCGACTACAACAAGCTCCGCCATTTGATCCGTCTCGACAAGCGGTTCGGTACGAACGCCTCGATCATCCAGGAGATTGTCAACAATGGTGAGACGACCGCGGTTATCAAGGATGCTTTTCTCGCGGAGGATATTACCAAGCCGGATAACTTCAAGAGCCTGCTTTATTATTTCGGCCTGCTCTCCATCAAGGGGGTAAAGAGAGGCGATACGCTGTTGGGGGTTCCCAACCTGACGGTACGTGAGCAATTATATACCTATCTGATCGAGGCTTACCGGGAAGCGGAAGTGTTCTCAATAGAGCTATACAAGCTTCATGATCTGGTAAAGGACATGGCTTACGACGGAGATTGGAGACCTGTGTTCGCGTATTTCTCCTCCGAGCTGGAGCGTCAGAGCGCTATCCGTGAGTTCATCGAGGGCGAGGCGCACGTTAAAGGTTTCCTGCTGGCGTATCTAGGCTTGACCCGTACCTATATAATTTATCCGGAGCATGAGACCAATAAGGGCTACGCCGACTTTTACATGATGCCTGACTTGATCCATCAGCCCGATATAGCCTTCAGTTATATCGTGGAGGTAAAATACGCCCGTCGGGACGCTTCCGAAGCGGATATCAAGGCGTTAAGAGCCGAGGCCTCCCAACAGTTACGCCGTTACGCCGCCGACCCGAAGGTACACGCTACCAAGGGGGATACGGAGCTTCGTCTTGTCACCTTGGTCTTTAAGGGCTGGGAGCTTGCTGTTTGCGAGATGAGCTTGGCTTAAGACTAGGTAACGCCATTTGTAGAGACGGGGCACGTTCTTGCCGTGTTCCTGTAAAATTCTAACAATCACCTATAAGGATTCGTAAAATCATTTTGCAGATGTTATCTTTGCGTAAGTAAGTTACGAACGGGTGATTTATAAATAAGAGATTTATCCATAAAATAGGAGGAGACATATCATGGCAGCGAAACAGATACCTTATGGTCTGACGGATTTTGAGAGAATTATTACAAGTAATTATTATTACGTAGATAAGACTCGCTACATAGCGGAAGTGGAACGTGGCGCCAGCTTTTTCTTTCTTATCCGTCCCCGTCGTTTCGGAAAATCTCTGTTCCTGAACGTGATGAGATGGTATTACGATATCAACCGCAGGGACCGTTTCCAAGAGTTGTTCGGTGACCTGTATATCGGTTCCCATCCGACCCCGGAGCAGGGGAAATATCTTATCTTGGATTTTAACTTTGCCGGTGTGAACCCCGATCCGGATCAACTCTTTCGGTCCTTCAATAGCCATTGCACTGCCCGGTTCGATTTCTTCGCTAGACAGTACGCACGCTTTTTCGATCCGGGTTTCACTGAGGAACTCAACTCGTTCGAACAAGCAGATGAGAAATTGAATTATTTAATCAATAAGGCTTCCAATTTGAATCTTTCTATCTACCTCTTCATCGATGAGTATGATAACTTCACCAACGCTATCCTTTCCAATGTGGGGGATAAGCATTACAAGGCATTGACGCACGGCACAGGCTTCTTCCGTTATTTCTTCAACAAACTGAAAGAAGGGGCTACGGGTGATGGCCCCATCAAGCGTATGTTTATCACCGGGGTATCTCCAGTGACGATGGACG
>OHEC01000224.1_pt1 | contig 37757 bp, 26 predicted proteins | sample 1567141 | NCBI WGS metagenome assembly OHEC01 (sample SAMEA3879567, study PRJEB24766) | human gut metagenome | biome: human-associated habitat; feature: feces | place: USA | collected 1985/1987 | reverse complement strand
CCGGGCGGTTGGAAATTATCGCTTGGCCTAGCCAACCTCATCCCCTACCCAAGGATACCTCCACGTTTCCATCATTTCTGAAGCGCCGTTCTCTCTCGAATGCGGGTGCAAAAGTAATGCTATAAAACATACAATCCAAACTTATCGGGCATTATTTTTCAAGTTTTTTCGCATGAGGGAGATCGGGTACATTATAGTATAACACACACCAAATAATATAACACACACCAAAATTAATCTTACAAGAAGGAGAACACACAAAAATAACGACTGCTCAGGGAAACGATATAGTTGATACCCTTGCCATGCTAGTGGCAATACTTTGCCATATAGATGGCACGGCCTTGCCACACGGATGGCACAGCGTTGCCACCACAATGGCACAGCTGTGCCAAAGGAAAGAAAAATATTGGCACAACAAACAATTGATAAACAATTACATATCACTACAAACGTCTTCTCTGAGGATACTTATAAAAGACAGGAAGCTTAATACTTTACCTAGATATCGGAAACTCATCTATTTTTCATTAGACTAAACATCAAGTCATACAATATAGTCATTGAGTATCAATAACTAAAATCCGATAAACTTAAAGAAGAGTGTCCAATAAATAGACAGAGGTGTCCATTTATTGGACAGCTTCCAGACACACAACTAGCCATAACATACTGCAATGCACCAACTTACAACAAACGGCATACTTTTTGTATGAAAATCAACAACAATATTAAGAATCTTATATCAAACGTTATGAATTATCTACTAAACATCAAATCTTTCACAAAATTTTTGAGCAGAAATAAATTGTACACAATCATCGAGATACTTGGATTATCTATCTCCCTTATGTTCGTGATACTTATTGGTATCTACACAAAGCAAGAGCTATCCGTGGATAGTTTCCAAAAAGACGCAGACCGGATCTATGTACTTGGTAACGAATCTTTCATGATCTCGGCTTATGGTATAGGAGAACGTTTGATGACACAATTCCCAGAAGTGGAGAAAGTAATGACAGTCTCTTCCAACTTGCCGTGGGGTGGCATAGAAGCTTTACCCATTACGTGGCAAGACAAAAAAATAAACGCAAAAATACAATACACCTATGAAGATTTCTTTGACTTTTTCTCGTTCGATTTAGTTACGGGATCTAAAAGTCAAGTTCTGTCCGATAAAAACTATGCGGTTATCTCCGATTCCTTCGCTAAAAAATTTTTCGGAGACGCAAATCCTATCGGACAAACACTTCAAATCAGTCCATCTATCTCAATAATCGTAAACGGTATCATGAAAGATATGCATAATTCCGTAATTCCTTACTGCGATATATTAGCGAGAGTAGAGAAATTAACGGAAATGTACCCAGAAATGGATAAAGAGAACTATAGCAACTGCTACAATTCCCTCGTATTCCTTCGAACCCAAAAAGGCTCAGACCTACTATCAAAGACTAACGATATGGCATCTTTCTTCAAAGGATTCTATTGGCCTTATGAACGAGATCAAGTCAAAGATGTCGTAGTAGTTCCTTTGCGAAAAGCCTATTTTATAGAAAAGGCACAATATTCAATGCTGGAGAATGGTGATTGGGACTTTGTTATTATACTTATTTCTGTAGGAATTGTCATATTATTTTTCGCCATCATCAACTACGTGAACCTGACTGTCGCCCAAATCGGATCCAGAGCCAAGGAAGCCGCTATCCGCAGCCTGTTGGGTTCTACGAAAAAAGAACTTTTTACCCGATTAATCCTAGAATCTATCCTTTTAAGCCTAGTATCCTTCTTAATCGGTTTATTCTTGGCCACTTTAGCCATTCCATACGCAAATCAATTGTTAGAGGCTCATATTAATTTGCCCGGAGCGGTCACGCCGATAAATATCTTATTAGGTATATTACTCATTTTATTGCTGGGATGCGTCTCTGGTATCTTACCCGCTATCCATATCACACGGGCAAAAGCAGTGGATGTAATGAAAGGTAGTTTCCGTATGCAGACTAAAATGACGTTCAGCAAATTTTTCATCACCTTTCAAAATGCCATAACAATCGCGTTAATCGCGACCTCCCTAACGATGGTACTGCAAATTAATTACTTGATAAAAGCCCCTTTGGGATATAACACTCAAAATATTATCGATATCCCTATCGGGATGGAAGAATTAAAGCTTAAAGAGCTAAACAACACCCTCCTTGGGGAGCTCAAGCAATTGGCTTGTGTAAACAAGGTCGGATGCGCCCGAAGCACCCCTTTCAAAGTTGGAAATAACTATACGATGGAGATCAACGGAAATCTCGTGAGCCTGCAAGGCTTCGTCATGGACACGACCAGTCTTCATATCCTAGGTCTGAAAATATTAAAAGATAATCATTTAGCCACAGGAGAAGGTTGTTTCCTTACCGATGCGGCCTTCAAGGCGATGGGAATCGGCGAGGATGCGAAATCGTTCCCATTCTTCGGAAATCCCCGGATGATCGCCGGCAAAATACAAGATTTCCAACTCAACAATATCACGATGGCCAATCCTCCGATCTTCGTCCAACTAGATAAAACCGAGAATATCCCCACCGAGAACCTCTTGGTAGAGATACAAGGAAATACTTTCGAGGCATATAATAAAGTCAAACAGGTTTACGAAAATATCACTCAACTAGAATTCCCCGGTAAATTCATCGACCGTCAGATAGAGGAATCATTTGCCACACAGCAAAGAATATTGAAAATCATAAGCCTTTTCGCCTTTGTGGCTATTGTCATCTCACTTTTAGGGCTATTGGCGATTTCTACTTATTTCATCCAACAAAAAGCCAGGGAAATCGCTATCCGGAAAATATTCGGATCGAACGGGACGCTAATACTTTATAAATTGATATGTACATTCATCCGCTACGTAGTTATAGCGTTTATAATCACGACCCCAGTTATGGTATATACCATGCGACAATGGCTCTCGAACTATTCCTATAGAATATCATTAAGTCCGTTCATTTTCATATCAGCCGGATTATTTTGCTTGATTATCTCTTTCTTGACCGTATTCTGGCAAAGTTACCGGGCAGCGAATCAAAATCCGATTGAAAATGTAAAGACAGAATAAAAATCTGCCGTTTTTTTTTCATATATTTGAGGTCTCATCTAAATATAAACAAATAATGAAGCACTTGAGTTCCTCTATTTTATTGGGGCTTGGGTTGTTTTCCTTCTTCTCCTGTAAAGAAGCGACAGCGCCCGCCCCTATCCTGCCCGTTCCCACGCCGGCACAAGTTGAATGGCATAAGATGGAAACATACGCCTTTGTCCATTTCGGATTAAATACGTTCAATGATCTGGAATGGGGTTACGGAAACACTCCCGCCTCCACATTCAATCCAACGGATCTGGATTGCGATCAATGGGCGCAAACAATCAAAGCCGCCGGATTGAAAGGCGTAATCTTAACCACCAAGCATCACGACGGTTTCTGTCTATGGCCTACCGCCACAACCGAATATAGCGTAAAGAATTCTCCTTGGAAAGATGGCAAAGGGGATATGGTAAAAGAACTATCCGACGCTTGTAAGAAACACGGGCTGAAATTCGGTGTCTATCTCTCCCCTTGGGACAGAAACAGTGAGAATTACGGACAACCGGGATATGTAGAGAAATTCCATGCCCAATTACATGAATTAGTCTCCAACTATGGCCCGTTGTTCGAATACTGGTTTGATGGGGCAAACGGTGGCAATGGCTGGTATGGCGGCACGAATGAAACCCGTGCTATAGACGCCAAGACCTATTATCAATATGAGCGGGCACGAGACACGATCAAGGCGCACCACCCGGACATCATGGTTTTCGGAGGGACAGTACCCGATATCCGCTGGATCGGTAACGAGGAAGGTTGGGCCGGTGATACCCAATGGAGCATCTTCGCCCCGGAACCCTCCATGCCTACTTTCCAACAGAGCGTATGGGGAGATGAGAACGGACCGATGTGGCTAGGTGGAGAATGCGATGTATCTATCCGTCCGGGATGGTTCTATCACTCCCGGGAGGATCACCAAGTCAAGTCGCTGGCAAAATTGGTAGATCTCTATTACCGAAGCGTCGGGCATAACGCCAATTTCCTATTGAACTTCCCCGTAGCGTTGAACGGAAAAATAAGTCCGGTGGACTCCGCCCGTGCCGTACAATGGTATCAAACCATCCAAAACGACTTCAAGGAGAATCTTTTGAAAGGATGCTATGTACAAGCAAGCAATAAAAGAGGGCGAAACTTTAGCCCCAACAGCACGGTAGATGGGAATTGGGATACCTATTGGGCTACGGACGATGGAGTAACCAGTGGCTCATTGACTTTCACGTTAACCCATCCTACCGACGTAAATCGCTTGGTCATACAAGAATATATCCCATTAGGACAACGAGTACGCTCGTTTAATATCGAACTCGAGCAAGGGGGTAAATGGATTCCGGCACAGACCGTAGATTCTACGACAACTGTCGGCTATAAGCGAATTGTCCGTTTCCAGACCGAGAAAGCGGAAAAGATACGGATCAACTTCACGGATGCCCGAGGGCCGCTTTGTATCAATAACGTGGAGGCATACCTTGCCCCCGCCTTGGTGACCGAGCCAGCGATTACCCGCAATATCAACGACGAGGTAACCATACAGGCCGGAGATAAAGGCTCCGAGATTCATTATACCACCGACGGCTCAGATCCTACCAAGGATTCACCGCTTTATCAGGCTCCATTCGCTTTCGCTCAAAAAGGAACCGTCAAGGCGATCGCCTATGATCCCACTTTCGATGCAGTCAGTCCGGTTTCCACGCAAACGTTCGATATTCCTGCTCGTGATTACACGATCGTATCACCGAAAGATGAGAAAACCAGCGTGATCCTAGACGGAAATGGCTACACGACCTACTATTTGCCTCAAGGGAAACAAGAGTTGGTCGTACAATTAGCGAAAGAAATGCCTATATCCGGATTCCGCTACACCCCGAACCAAGGGCGTGACGCAAGCGGTCATATCTCTAACTATCAACTATATATTAATGGGAAGAAAGTAGCCGAAGGCGAATTCTCCAATATCAAGGCTAATCCGATCGAGCAAATCATACATTTCCCAATAACGAAAGGTAACCAAATCCGTTTGGTAGCGACTCGTATCGTCGATGATAAAAAGCAAGCGGGTATCGGTGAATTCTCGGTAATTACGGAAGAATAACGAATATCTAATAAAAGCAGAAGGGACCGCCTCCAGAGTCTAAATTCCCGAGGCGGTCCCTTTTTATTTATTCATCAATCCTTTATTTATCCTTGAAGGTATCGGTTCATTTGTTTATACACGGCACGTATATCCAACGGCTTAGATATATGAGCATTCATACCGGCTTCCCGACTTTTCTGCACATCCTCAGCGAATGCGTTGGCTGTCATAGCGAAGATAGGAACCTTTTGAGCATCAGAACGCCCCAATGCCCGGATACATCGAGTAGCCTCATAGCCATCCATATGCGGCATCTGCACATCCATCAATATCAAATCATAATATCCTTCGGCAGATTCCTTAAATTTCTCTACGGCCTGCACCCCGTCCTCAGCGCTCTCCACCGACGCACCGGTAGCTCCGATCAGTTCCTCCGCTATCTCCCGGTTAAGCTCATTGTCCTCAACCAATAGGATCCGTTTACCTTTAAAATCATAATCAACCACATAACAATCCCTCGCAAGGTCGTTCCGCCCATTCATATCGGAAAAACGAGTGGGCTTACCCGATTCCTTTATTTTACCGAAAGGCAGATCAACCGTGAATGTACTGCCACTCCCCTGCACGCTCGTCACATGTATGCCACCGCCCATCAATTGAGTGAAACGCTTAACGATAGAAAGCCCTAACCCAGTACCTCCATATTTATAAGTGACGTCCACATTTTCCTGCTCGAACGATTCGAAGATTTTATCATAATTCTCCTCGGCAATACCACATCCCGTATCGATTACCTCGAAACGAAGGTAAACATTCTCTTGGTCCTCATCAGTTTTAGATACCCGAAGTTTAATCATCCCCTTTGCCGGCGTAAACTTCAACGCATTCGATAACAGGTTGGAGAGAACTTGATTCAAGCGCAAGGAATCTCCTATAATCTGTACTTCCAGATCACTAGCCAATACCGTCTCATAACTGATTCCCTTACTCTTGGCTTGCTCGCCATACAAATTTTCAATTTCCTGCAAGAATGCCCGGAAATTAAAGCTCTCATGCCGAAGTTCCACTTTTCCGCTTTCTATCTTCGACATATCCAACACGTCGTTAATAAGAGCTAGAAGATGCTTGGAAGACATGATTACTTTCTCAAGGCAGTCCTTTATCTTATCGGTATTATCTATGTTTTGCATGGCGATAGTACTCATACCTACAATTCCGTTCATCGGCGTACGGATCTCATGACTCATCCGGGAAAGGAACTCGCTCTTCGCCAAGTTAGCCGCCTCAGCCCGTTTCAGGTTGCCCTGTATTACGATTGCCTTCATCCGAGCTCGTATAGCCAGCAGTAATGCCGCAAATAGCACCAATAGGATAAACATCACGATAAGCATGAATTGTAAGGGATTCGCATAGATAAAATCCGTAAGAGAAAATTCGCTCACACCGATAGATTCCAGATTCCGATTGCGTATAACAGCTCTCTCAGACTCAGAAAGATTATTGATCGCCTTGTTGAGTACGGTTAATAAATCCGGGTCGATCGGGGTAGGTAACGCAAAACTTATCGTACTCTGATCATTGACCAATGTTACAGGAGCAAGATTTGTGAAATGATAACGCAAAATATCCTGTTCCATTTTGGAGGACAATCCATATATAAAATCAGCCTCTCCACTATTGACAGCGGACAAAGCCTCCTTGATGCTCGGATAGAACTGAGTCTTCTCCGCAGAGATACCACTCGGTAATCGCTGACTTTCCACCAAGGCACCAATCAAACCCGGAGCGGGATAACTACGGGCTTTATTGCGTACTATGATACTGTTCGCGCTCACATAAGAGGCAGAAAGCGCAAGTCCTAGCCGGGCCGCATCGTTCTCATCCCCCAAGAAAAAGCCTAAAATATCAGCTTTCCCTCGTTGTACCAGACGGACCGCATCACTATAATTCCTCGCATACACATACGAAAAATCCAGACCGGTAAAGTCCTTGATCTCATCCAATACATCCGCCATGATACCGACATGTTTTTTCTGGGAGGCTTCTTTACAATAAAAGGGATACCAATTCTCAGGAACGGCTACCATGATCGTTTTCCTTCTCTTGACATATTCCAGATCCCGGTTACTAAATTGGATATTGACAAGCCGGGCAGGAAAGTTTGCGGCATATCGCTCCGCGGCAAAATTCGGATTGGCATCCAATATCCGTTCCAAAGCCATATTCAAACCATCCAATACTTCCTTATTTCCCGGATTGGTTACGATATAATAGGGTTGAGAATTATATGTAACGATTACCCGTACTGAATCGTGACTATAGATACTTCCACTCAACAGCAAGTCTATCTCTCCATTCATTAAATAGAAATATAACCCTTCATCGTTCTTCCGTATATCTTCCAAGCTATAATATCGGAACTTACAATCTAATCCATTGATAGCCAAAAACTCCTTGAGGCGGCGAATATTTTCTCTAGCATTCTCATATACACCTATGGTCTTCCCGTTCATACTCTCTAAATTATAACTATGGATAGTACGATCGTCAGAACGAGCAAGTAACAAGGAACGGCTATATCCCGTATTATAATCCGGATAAGCATAATATTTCTCTAAACCGGGTATATAATAGTTTCCACCCATCAATTCATACTGACCTGCGATAAATTCATTCAACATGGCTTGTCCATCCGTATCAATATACTCGTATTTCCAACCGGTATATTTGGCAATCTCGTTGAGATAGTCCACGAGCATACCATGATGAGTACCGTCTTCCGCCGTCCAACTCATACCTACCACCTGCGGAAAGGCAACCCGAAGTACGCGTTTTTCACTTGTCCGTGCTAACGCAGACAAATTAAACGCCAGCATTATAAACACTAACAAACTTATAGCTATACCATGCCCTACATATCTCAGAAGTAAGTTCATTATAATTTATATCTTTTATTATCGGCTTTCCCGATGATAACAAACCCTAGCCCCCTCCGCAAAACAACAGTTTATTCAGCATAATGCCTATTCATTCAGGTGAACAAAGCTTTTGCGTACCCCAAAATCAGAGTACGCAAATATACTACTTTTTATATCACAGCGGATTATAAAATACTTGATTTTTAAGAGAAGATGCCATAAAAACAGAAGGGACCGCCTCGAAGGTAAAATACCTCGAAGCAGTCCCTTTCCTAAATCCCAACAAACTTTTATCCCATCGAACTATTGATTACCTGTGTGGTTTTCTCAAAACTCTTTCTTAAGACCTCCTTTACATCCATGGTTTCCCAATATCCCTTATTAAAAAGCTCTACGGATAACCCACCCCGGAAACCAGAGTCGTATAGCAAAGGAAGTATTTTATTAAACGGGCAAATCCCATCTCCCGGGAACACCCGATCCGAATCCCTCAACTCCGTACGGACAGGTAACTCCGGATAATCGTTGATATGAAAAACCGGAAGATTCTTCCCATTTATCAAACGCAAACTATCAAAGCTATTTCCTCCTCTGTACAAATGGTAGAAATCCAATAAGACGGAAGCCCGCGAATGCCCGGAAGCGATCGCTATCGCCATGGTATCCGATAATTGATTCAGAACCCCGGCTCCCCATAGTTCCAATATCGGAGTGACACCCATCTCATCCCCTAAGTCCAGTATCGCCCGATAGCGCCCGGAATATTCCGGCAACCGTGTACGATCCAGTTGAGTAACCCCTTGAGCAGGAGCGGCGATAAATTTACCGCCCAACCCCGCTACCATCTCCATATCATGCCGCATTTGGCTTAGCCCTTCCTTTCTTTTCGAAGGATCATCGGCAAACCACGAGGCGAAACCGATCATATTCTCCAATAAAAGCCCAGAGCTTTCCAGCTGACGCCTGAGTGTCTCATAAGTCCCCCCTTGCTTTACGAACGCATCCACATCACGAGTCCATAGCTCAATTCCCTCAAAACCAGCCTCGGCACATAAATCAATCTGTTCTTGAACCGGAAGTTTATAGCCCGATATCGTAGAAACATTGAGACTGACACGGAAAGGACGCTTCGGAGAGGACGTTTCGGGTGATGCATCCTCTTTTTTCTTTGGAGCGCAAGAAGCCCAGCCTGTGAACGTACTACCTAAGACCGCCAGACCGGTAGCCCGAAGCATATTACGTCTTGAAATCTTTTTCTCAAGCATAACACTCTCGTTTTAAATTAAACCTCCAAAGATTTACGAGCTTCCCGGTCCGGATCATTCTGGGCTTCACACGTATTATTCAAGATCATTACCTCTCCATTTTCTTCCGTATATTTCGGCCAAGCAGGTAACTCTCCTCCATTCGGATCTCCCGTCCGCATGAAATTCAACAAAGCGCCAGACATCTTATCCGACAACGCACGAGGAACCTTACCTCCCCCCGTATGGGTAAACATCCGATCCGTATTTTTAAACCAGAAACAGATATCCGAACAATGGAACGCACGCATACGGTTATTAAACAAGGGCGGACACCAGCCAAACCAAGCTACATACACAGGCTGGCCTTGCTTTAATTTCGCGTTAGCCGCCTCAACCACTCGTTGACGGGAAGACAAAATCATCGCCCAAAGCTCCATCGGCGTCTTATCCGGGAAATTCTTGGCGAAAGCCTTCACGATCGATTCCGCTTTATCACCATATTGACTTCTCAGTTTCTCGATCACACCGTCTTGAGTGATTTTTTCCAAGGCCGCATCCGCCCTGTTCGGGTTCCATTCATGGAAAGTCGTACAGAATATCATCGGGACGACAGGAGACTCCAAATGGCTCTCACCGGAGTAGAATACACCGGCCGGAATATTCCGGTCATCAGCAACAGGGCCAAAAGTCCGTCTCATGCTAATCCCTTGATCTTCCCAACACTTTTTACAAGCCCTATCCGCTATATCCAAATATTCCCGCCAAGGTATTCTTTGCAATTTATCCAGTTGGGAAGCGGTCAGCCCCGCTTCTCTCAAGATATATTCTCCCACCTTCCGGGTCATCACCTGATCGGAAGCTCCTACCGTAGATCCACTTAAAGCTACGGCTCTATGGATCAAACCTTTTGCCGCTGGCATAGCGGCAACCGTACAGACCTTAGAACCTCCTCCGGATTGTCCCATAACCGTTACGTTCCCGGGATCTCCACCGAAATTGGCGATATTATCATGTACCCATCGCAAGGCGGCAATAATATCTAACATTCCTACGTTTCCGGAATCCTTATACGCTTCCCCGCCAACACCAGATAAGTCAGAGAAGCCAATCGGCCCCAACCGATGATTAATGGAACAGAATACGATATCTCCTTCCCGGCTTATATTCTCTCCATGATATCCATCCTGCTCGATCCCACTACCATTCGTAAAGCCACCGCCATGCAGCCACACCAATACCGGACGTTTCTTACCATCCGCTATACCCGGTGTCCATACATTTAAATATAGGCAATCCTCACTCACATCCCAGTAGTTCCAATGATCGGCAAAAGTCCCGTAATTATTAGGCCACCGGCTCTCCATACGTTGCGGCGCCGTATTCCCATAAAAAACCGCCGGTCTCACATCTGTCCACGGCTCTGGCTTTTGGGGAGGCATAAAGCGATTTTTTCCCGACGTATCAGCCCCATAAGGAACTCCCAAGAACGTATATACATGATTCAGCAGATATCCCTGCACCTTCCCATACTCTGTCTGGGCAATGGCGATATCGTCACCGATAAATAAGAATTGATCGCCATCACTCACTTTCCCTCTTTTATCACGGGAATCCCCAGAAGAGGCACAAGAAGAAGTCGATATCAAACTTCCCATACTCAACGAGGCTGTACCCAATCCTAGGTTTCTTACGAATTGTCGTCTGTTTATTTTCATAATCTCTTAATTCATCTCAACGACCAATACCTCTTTAGATGCCAGCTTCAAGCTGCCCTTAAATAAGATCGTTCGTTTCGTTATTATATCCTTTCCTTCTATTCTTTCTTTTAAAGATTCCTTATAACGGGCAAGTGGAAGATCAACTTCATGATTAGCTCCATTAATAATGACCATGACACTTTTACCCTCTAGATAACGCTCATATACATACACTCCTAATTGTGGCATATAATGTTTCATATTACCTTCGGAAATGATCTTATTGCCCTTCCTCCACTTCAATAAAGTCTGTAAATAATCCCAAGCCTTATTCTGTAGGTCGGAACGTCCTTCCCTCGTAAACCAATTCTGAGAATCTCCAGGCCACCCTCCTGGAACATCTAAACGTATATTCCCATCCCCACCCGGGCGACTTTTCGTCCCAGACATTAACAATTCATGTCCATAATATAATTGAGGAGTGCCAGGGATTGTTAATAAAAAGGCAACCCCTTGTTTATAACCATCTAAGTCTTTAGGCTCCGAACGTAAAAACCTATCAGTATCGTGATTATCTAAAAAACGCAAAACATTTTTAATATCTGGATACACGAAATCATAGCACAAATGATCATAAATTTTATCTAATCGCCCTTCCGGTGATGACTTGTCATTAAAGATATCACTTGCAATACTCATCAGAGTAAAATCCATCACAGACTTCAGTTCCGTATCTTTTCCAAAATTAAGTTTACACCCTTTTTGCCACCAAGCCGTACCAATCGTATAATTAGTCCAAATCTCACCAACTATATTAAACTGAGGATATTCATTCATGATTTGGATATTCCACTCACGCATCATATCAAAATCGGAATATGGATATGTATCTTGCCTAATCGCATCAATCCGAGCATACTCAATCCACCATATAGAATTCTGAATAAGATATTTACCAACATGAGGATTTGCTTGATTCAAATCTATTCCAAATCCTGCATATTTCATTACTTCAGAATCATAAGTTGATGCATAGTTGTCATAGAAAATAGCCTTAGCATGATTCCCCCTTTTAGAAGGACTTACATTAAACCAATCCTTAGATGGTACATCTAGCACCCAAGGATGATTTGCTCCAATATGATTAAAAATCATATCCATAACAACCCGTAATCCCTTTTGATGCGCTTTATTTATCAATCGAAGGTAATCTTCATTTGATCCTAGACGCCTATCCACATGAAACATATCCGTTGAGAAATAGCCATGATAAGAACCTCCTTTCCCATCATTCTCCAACACGGGATTTAACCATATAGCTGTTACCCCAAGGTCCACAAAATAATCCAAATGATCTTCGATCCCCTTCAAATCACCTCCATGTCGAGCCCCAGGCTTACTACGATCCATTACATATTCCGTTGACATAGAAATCTGATCATTCGATTGGTCACCATTAGCAAAACGGTCCGGCATAATTAAATACAACACATCCGAAGAATCATATCCTTGTATATCATCTGTATTCTCCTTGCGCTCTTTCAGCTCGTAAGCATATACGAACTTCTTTTCCCCATTTACAAAAGTTATATCAAATGTTCCAGGATGAGCTTGTGATAAATCTAAATATAATATTAAATAATTGGGACTATCTACCGTTACACAACTTTTTAAATAAACACCAGGTTCATTTATAACAGGATGATATTCAGAAATATGATCCCCATATACCATCAACTGTAATTCCGGATTTCTCATTCCTGCCCACCAAAACAACGGCTCTATCTTATTTATCGTTTGAGCAGCCACTGTCCCAAGTGCAAATAACAGAAATGAAGCAAATATTATTATTTTTCTAATCATAGCTATAATTATTTAGATGTAAAAGCAAATAAAGGGTGAGCCAAACTCACCCTTTTTAAACAGCCAAGTTAATTCATATTAACATCAGGATTACCATTCTGCTCAACATCCGGAATCTGAAACATCACTTTATGAGAATCCCAAGCTTCACCACGAACCGACTGTTTGATACGCTTCAATTCAAATAATCTCTCACCTTGTAAAGCTATTTCCAAACGACGTTCCTTTTGTACTGCTTTAATAAAAGAAGCCCTATCCGTAGTTGTAGTATTAGCTTTGCCATAAGCCCTTTTTTCTATTTTTTGCAAAGCATTCAAAGCTTGATTCATATTTCCATTCGATTCAGCTAAAGATTCGGCATAAAGTAGTAACAACTCATTATATCCAATAATAATACCATCCATATACTCATAATCAAACTTCAGAGTATACCATGAACCGTCTATATTTTTAAAAAACGTTTTAAAACGATTATCATTTTGTTGGTCATAAGCAGCAATCAACTCATTAGACGGCCTGCTTGTGGGTAAAGCCAATCCATTCGTACGATAATCTCTTAAACCGCCCCAAGAATCCTCAATCAATGACGCAGAAGGTATCATCGCTACAATTTCTTGCGTAACAGTCTTTTTTTCCGCTCTACCGAATTTAGCAGTCAAATCCTCATCAAGATCATACTTCTGAGTACTAATAACCTGTTCCGCATATTTAGCCGCATTCCCAAAATCATGTTTATAAAAATAGACTTTTGCCAATAACGCTTTTGCGCCATCAACGGTCGCTCTGCCAGACTCTACTTTATTCTCTCCAGGTAAGTTTTCGATCGCATATTCCAAATCTGAGATTATTTGAGAATAAACTTCAGAGACCGTTGAACGTTGTACGACCTCAAATGCGGTAGCACGATCCATCACCCCCCTTAAACGAAGGGGAACTCCCATCTCTGCGATATCCTTAGTCTCCTCTGCATAAGGAAGACCAAAGGCTCTTACTAAATGAAAATATCCTAATGCACGAATAAAAGATGCCTCAGCCTTAAATTGAGCTTCTTTCTGAGGATCACTCGCCAAGATACTTTCCCCTAAATCGCTAAACGCAACTTGATTCGCCATATTTATGGCATTATATGTCGCGGTCCAGGTATCACGTCCAACCGCATTTACCAAATTCATTGTATGAGCACTCATCTGAACCCATTCAAAAGTAGCCACATCTGCCACACCATCATCTGCGATCACATCAAAACCACGCAACGTCCGGCCTCCCCAAAAGCCCGAAGAACGTATTCCATTATAAGCACCCAACAATAAATTCTCTAAATCATCTACCGTCTTAATACGATCATCTGTCAGTTCTAAACTATCTGGTTTTATTTGTAGAAATCCCATGTCATCACATGCCGTATAGACTAATTGGGTACTGAGTAATATTGCTGCTATATATTTTACTTTCATAATCTTATTCATTTAAAAGTTAACACTTAATCCGATAGTATATGTACGGGCTTGAGGAGGTGTCAAATAAGTTACATTCAAACTCAGATTCCTCTTCTGAGCCGAATCGACATCCCGCATAATCTCAGGCTCACCACTATATTTATTGTAGTATTCACTAAACAAAGTCAACAAATTAGTTGCTTGAGCATATAGGCGAACATCCCTTATATTAAACTTCTTGATTCTAATGCCTTTGAAAGTATAACCCACATTTACATTTTTTAAACGTAAGAATCCCGCATCATGTAGATATTCAGTTGTATTTCTCGCCAGTTCAATGCCACTTTTTCCTAAACTTACCCGAGGTACATCTGTCACATCACCAGGTTTCTGCCATCTATCAAGAACATTACTTTTCAGATTCCAAGTGCCAACATTATTCATCTGAAATTTCTCACCATCGTCATAAATATTGCCGCCTATTTGGAATGTAAACATAAAACCAAAATCCCAGTTCTTATATGTAAACGTATTATTCAAACCTCCTACAAAATCAGAATAAGGATGTCCTACAGGCTGACGATCTCTATCCGCATTATATTCTTTAGTTTCACCAACCGGTTTCTTATTCTCATCAAGCATTTCATAAACAGGCATACCATCCTGAGGATCAACACGTAGAACCTTAACCAAATAGTTTACGCCAATAGGCTGTCCTACTAACACACGTGTATCACCTTCTCCACTTAATGCGTCTGGTCCTGCATTACCAACATCCAAAACCTTATTCTTATTATAGCTAATATTGAAATCAGTAGTCCATGTAAAATCTCTATTTGTAATATTCACCGACTTAATATTAAACTCCACACCCGTATTTCTGACTTTTCCAATATTTGCCAAAAATGCCGTATATCCTACAGATGCAGGAACACTTACATTCAAAAATAGATCTTTGGAATTCTTATTATAGAATCCGATTTCACCAGAAATTCGATTTTTTAAGAAACCATACTCCAAACCTACATCAAATGTTGAAGTTGTTTCCCACTTCAAATCTGGATTTTTCAAAGAATTGATATACCAATAATTATTTCCTACATACAATTGATTCGTATTCACGCTAACTGCCCCCCATTGTGCATAGTTAGGGATCTCCGCATTACCAGTAATACCAAAACCTGTTTTCAATTTCAATAAGCTTACAACCTCGTTATCCTTTAAAAAGTCTTCTTCCGTGATCATCCAGCCAATAGACGCCGCAGGGAAATTACCAAATTTATTATTTTCCCCAAATCGTGACGAACCATCTCTACGGAAAGTACCAGTGAACATATAACGGTCTTTAAATGTATAATTTATACGTCCGAAAAAGGATATAAATGAGAAATCTTGATTAGGATAACTCGTAAAAGTCTTATTCGTTTCATCATAAGCCGGATTATTAAATAACCAATCTTCTTTTCCTTGCTCAAATACGACATTCGTATAATTCGATACTCGTGTAGATTTCAATGCTTCTGTTCCCAACAAGAAATGAAAACGATGTTTTTCATTAATCGACAAGCTATAATTCAAGAGTGCTTTCGCATTCCAATTTGTCTCATAACGATTTGTCACATTACTATTCGGTTTTGTTGATAATTCTTTCGTTCGTAAATAATTAGACTCATTATCTCGATAATCTATATTACCTTCTAGCCGCAATGACAATCCTTTGATTATCTGTAAGTCAGCATATAAACTTGCCATTGTACGTTGGGTAAATATTCTACGTCTTTTCTCATTTGCCTCCGTCACCGGATTTGTTGATTTAGGAAAAACATAATAACTACCATCCGAATTATAGGCTGGGAAATAAGGCAAAGCCGTACTTATGGCACGTCCCCAACCACCATCCCAACTTGAAGGAGTGGGTCGATGATCCGTGTGAGAGAAACTAAAATTTCCACCTATTTTTAAAATGTTTATAGGCTTATAATCAATATTAAGGCGTACGCTCGTCCTTCCGAAATGATCATTCACCAAATATGAATTCTCTTCCACATTAGAAACCCCTAAATAAGTCTGCATTTTCTTATTACCCCACGATACCGATAAATCATTGTAGGTAGAAATTCCTGTTCTCGTAATAAGATCTTGCCAATCCGTATTATTTAATAAAGCTTGTTCCTCTGAATAACCACCGGGATATGATGATACAGTAGAAGGATCTGTCGCACCAGAGGGATTAAACTTATAATCATTTTCCAATGCTTCTTTATAAATATCCAGATAATCTTTAGTTTCCAACATATCAACTTTCCTATTAGTTGTTGAAAATGCAACTTTAGAACTAAAGTTTATTTGAGGTTTTCCTGATTTACCACGTTTAGTTGTTATTAAGACAACACCGTTCGCACCTCTGGATCCATAAATAGCCGTTGCCGAGGCGTCTTTCAATATATCAATACTTTCAATATCATTCGCATTTATAGATGACATTGGATTATCTTGTGCTGCACCCACTCGATCTCCGGCATTTTGCATGATAGGTATTCCATCAACAACAATCAATGGATCACCTCCAGCGGTAATAGAAGCGATACCTCTCACTCGAATGGCTGCACCAGAGCCAGCCAAACCCGATGTTTGGGTTACTTGTACACCAGCGGCACGCCCTTGTAAAGCGGCATCGAAAGAGCTTGTTGGAACAGACATTAGTTCCTCACTTCCAACTTTAGCGATCGATCCTGTCACATCTCTCTTATTCTGAACTCCATAGCCAACAACGACCACTTCATCTAATGTCTCCACATCTTCCGATAGACGAACATTAATATGAGTCTGATTTCCGACCTTTATCTCTTGGGAACGATAACCAATATAAGAATACACTAAAATGGCATCTCTATTAGGTACCTCAATTGAATAATTTCCATCCATATCGGAAGTAGTACCCGCAGTGGTACCTTTAACCTGTATGGTGATAAAAGATAAAGGCTCTCCTGTCTCCGCATCAGAAGCAGTTCCTGTGATCTTGATTTGCGCAAATGCTGTCAATGAAAACAAAGAAAGCATAAAGCACATAATAAATTTACTAATACTTTTACATCTCATGACATATTAAATTTAAAGTTAGACAAGTTCTAAAATATAAACACCACGAGCCGGAATATGAACTGCCGTGTCTATCGCAACGATCGTATCTGTTATAATATCTTTTCCAGATCTATAATCTTTTACGACTTCATGAAAACGATTCATATCTAATGTCTGGTTTTGATCTGTTCCATTCATTAAAACAAGTACCGTTTTATTATCCTTTACCCTAGCATATACGTAACAACCCGATTTATCAGGAGTATAATGAATCAACTTACCTTCTTTAACAGCATCACATCGCTGTCTCCAATTCAATAATTTTCTCATATAATCCCAAGCTTGATTCTGCAAATCCGTACGTCCCTCAGGAGTAAAAGCATCTTTTGGATCTCCTGCCCAACCTCCGGGAAAATCAGTGCGGATAATACCATCTCCTTCTGCTTTTGTCCCAGACATTAAAATCTCCGTCCCATAATAAATCTGAGGAATCCCTCGAGTTGTTAATAAAAAAGCAATAGCCTGTTTATACCTTCTTAAATCAGATTCTCCTTTCTGCATAAAGCGTCCTAAATCATGATTATCCAAAAAGACTAGTACATTATTAGGATCCGGGAATAAAAAATCCTGCGCAATAACTTCATAAATCTTAAATAACCCCGCTTCGAATCCTTCACGGCTAGAACATGCATCTCCAAACGCTTTTTGGCAAGTAAAGGTCAAATCAAAATCCATCACTGTCTTTAAGTTACTATTAGATTCATTCATTTTAGAATCTCTTTGCCACCAAGCCGAAGCAGTCCCTCTTGGATACCAAGCTTCTCCCACAATATTGAAATCCGGATATTCATTTTCCACCTCCTTACACCAAGTTGCCATAAAATCATAATCTGCATATGGATGTGTATCTTGACGGATACCATCAATCCGTGAGTATTCAATCCACCAAATGCTATTTTGAATCAAATATCGGGCTAAGTGCCTATTTTTCTGATTTAAATCTGGCATACCTCTACCAAACCAACCATTTACCAAGATCTCTCTCTCCGACTGAGGAGCGTGAACATCCATAAGAGTCCATTTAAAATGATTTGTTTGAACAAAGTTGTCTTGATTATTCAGCCAATCCGAGGAAGGAAAATCTTTTAACCACCAATGAGAGCTTCCGCAATGATTAAAAATCATATCCATCACGACTTTCATTCCTTTTTCGTGGGCCTTATCGATCAATTCACAATATTCTTCATTCGTTCCAAAACGAGGATCTACCTGATAAAAATCAGTAATAGCGTATCCGTGATAAGAACCTCCCGGCATCCTATTTTCCAATACAGGATTTAACCAAATTGTCGTAAAGCCTAAATCACGGATATAATCCAATTTATTAATAATACCACGTAAATCACCTCCGTGGCGAGCTCCCCCTCTCGAACGATCTATTTTCACATCATCTAGATTGTCATTAGATGGATCCGCATTTGCAAAACGATCTGGAGTAATCAAGTACATCACATCCGCAGGTGAAAATCCAGCAGCTCCAACCTTTTTATTTTTTTCCTTTAACTCAAAGGCCCGGATTTCTTTCTCTTTCCCTTTTTGAAATATCAAATTCATTGTACCGGGAGAGGCATCTCTGGAGATATCCAAATAAAGGAACAAGTAATTAGGGTTCTCGACTCCAACAATTTCCTTGACTCTTACCCCCGGATAATCAATATACACTTGAGAGCTTGCGATATTCTTGCCATATACCATAATCTGTAATTCCGGATTTTTCATCCCTACCCACCAGCAAGCAGGTTCTAACCGTGAAATATCAATAGCATATACAGAACTGGCGCACAACAAGCAAATGGTAAACAATAATAGTCTTTTCATAATTTCATTCATTTTATATTCGGAAATTGCCAAGGGCTTCTATATGTTTTGTTCAAGTATGCATCCGCTTTAGGATTGTCCACAAATTTCCTTGTTTGAGGATCGTATACCACACGAGTACCTGTCCGATACGAGATATTGGCCATATGAGCCAATATTGTAGCAAAAGCCCCCTTTTCTATCGGACTATTTGTCTCAATCGATTTATTCAAAATACATTTACACCAATTCGTCGCATGAGCCTCTACTCCCCCATCTTCAAATTTACCAACCAATTGGGCTTTATCGGCCAAAAGGATACCATCACGGGTTTTCTCCGGTATCAACTCATAGCCTTCACGATTACATACCAGAGTGGCTTTACTTCCGACCCAAGCAACCCCTTGATTCCGATTATAAAGGTAAGCAACTTGTTGAGCCCATTCAATATGGAAATTCTTATATTGGAAAATACTTGTTTGGCAACTTGGAGTTTCATTAAACGATGCCGGATCTTTATATGCAATAGAAAAGACCGCATCTGGGTATTCTCTATCACATAAACCAAGTGCTTTTAACCCGTCAAAAGCAGAATCAATCCAATGCACTCCCCAATCAGTCTGTTGACCACCACCATAATCCCAAAAACCACGCCAACCACGAAAACGGGAATTATTAAAAGGACGTTCCGGAGCCGGTCCTAACCACATATCATAGTCCAAAGTGGATGGTGCCTCTGAATCCTCAACAGAAGGACGAGGATTTGTAGATTGGCAAAGCCATAATTGTACCTTATAAACATCCCCTAGCACACCAGATTTTAATATTTCATTCGCAGCCCTGAAATAGCGTTGGCTTGTTTGCCATAATCCAGTTGTCACAACTCCTTTATACTTTTTCTGAAAGTCCATCATCGCATTGCACTCAGAGATTGAATTACCAACAGGTTTCTCTACATAAATAGCTTTTCCCGCTTTCAAGGCTTCTGCAAAAATATAAGGATGCCAATGGTCGGGCGTGGCAATAATAACCCCATCAATTTCTTTATTGGCCAGTACCTCCCGAAAATCAGTATAAGCTTTTATAGAAACCGTCTGTTCTGGAAAATCTTTCTTAAAACGTGTAAGCTGCTCTTCAAGTCTGACTTTATTCACATCACACATACCGACACAATGTACCCATGGATTATCAGTCAACGCTCCTTGCAAATCTCGACATCCCATTCCAACTCCAATCACGGCAATTCTTACTTTTCCATTTATGACCTCTTCTTTCTGATAAGATCGTAAGGGTGACGAAGACAAAAGAGGAGATACTCCTAAACCCGCCGCCAGCATTGTTGTATTTTTTAAGAAATTTCTACGTGTAGTCATAAGTTATCATTCTTTAAGGTTAAACTTCTTTCTACAAATCTCTAATCCAAATATTTCGGAAAGCAACTTCTACCCCATGGTCTTGTAAACTTAAAGGCATACGGCCATGAGCTACATATTTAGGTAACCCTGTATATGGAGTATTACCTTTCAGCACATAATTATTCTGAACAACAATCCCATTCAGGACGACTGTTATCATCGCAGGAGATTCCAACTCATCATTTGTTCCAAAACGAGGAGCTTTCCAATATATATCATAAACTTGCCATTCATTCGTCTTTGTAAAAGCATTTGCTAAAGGAGCACTTTGCTTATAAACACTACCAACCCAGCCATTTACGTAAGTAGGATTATCCTCACAATCTAGGACTTGTACCTCATAACGACTTTGTAGCATAATGCCACTATTTCCTTTCATTTGTAAAGTATTATCTTTACCTGGTATCGGGGTCTTAAACTCTATGTGTAATTGGCAATCACCAAAATACTCTTTTGTACGGATAGAGCCAGAACCGGGAACTACAACCATCGTCCCATCCTTTATAGCCCATTTTGCAGATCCACCATCCTTCCCAGCAGCTTCCCATTTTGTAAGATCTTTTCCATCAAACAGGATGATTGCATCAGAAGGAGCACTTGTTCCAACTCCAGGGGTTACTTTTGGAGGTACAGGATGATACCATTCTGTACTTTCCGGTTTCCACCGCTCTTGCTGCCTTTGTTGTTGATTACCTTGTTGAGCACTTACAAAGAACGCTCCACATAAAAAACTGATTAAAACAATTACTTTCTTCATATTAACATAGTATTAATTTAACGTTACTAGTCTTATCTCATTAAAGAACTTGTCGCAAATGTATCATTGATATTGAAAAACAAACCATTCAATCATATCAAAATTGTTACTTTTCGTATCAACACACCTATAAACCAACTAGAATTAGAAGAAATTGGAATCTGAAAATCAATATTGAGACTATATGAAAAAGAATGAAACTAATTTACAAAAGCAAAAATCAAAAAAGTTGATATCTTGCAAACGAAACATGGAAAACATCAACAACTCATGAAATTTCAAATTGTGCTATTATGCTTATTCTTCTTAGTAGAACTGAATGCAACCCCATTCTACTTTAAGTCCTATGACATGGAAGACGGATTAAGTAATAATCATGTCACATGTTGCGTACAAGACGACTATGGCTTCATGTGGTTTGGTACCAGAGATGGACTCAATAGATTTGACAGCAAAAAATTCTATACATTCAAGAGCTACTCTTCAGAAAAAGGCTCTTTAATGAGCAGTTATATTCTTGACTTAGCGAAAAGTCCCACCGGACAAATTTGGGTAAGTACCAACCTTGGGCTACAAAAATATGACTATCAAACAGATTCCTTCACACTCATTGATTTCACCAAAGGAATCAACTGTTATTCACTACAATTTGACCAGCAAGGAAATCTCTGGATGATTCTTAATGGGTACTCACTCGTAAAATACAATGAAAGTCAAGGTATGCATCTTAATTATATGTATAAAGGAAGTGATCCTATTACCTCCTTTTATATAACTCCTCAAGACCAAATTTGGGCAACAACAGCGAATGGTAATGTCGTTTTTCTAGATGATGACAAAAATGAATTCATAGCCTTAGATATCAAGAATCTAGATAAAAATCATCCTATCGATGATATGACAGCAATATGGGCCTCTCCTTTAGATAATATATTATTAATTGGAACTAAAGATAATGGTATAAAACGAATCGATATACAGACAAAAACATATAAAGATATTTTACCTCAACAAAAAAAATCTCCACTTTATACTAGAAATATCATTCGTATGACAAAGGAGAAAGTATGGATTGGCACTTTTAATGGCATATATTTATATGATATTCATAATGATACAATAATGTCTATCCAGCAAAATAAAAGTGACCTCTATTCATTATCCAGCAATGCTATCAAAGAACTCTACAAAGATCAAGAAGGAGGTATCTGGGTTTGTACTGATAATGGCGGTATCAGCTACTCTCCTCCTTATTCAAAATTCAAAAGGCACTATAATATTCCTGGACAAAGAACGCTCAATGGAGATATTATACACGATATTTGTATAGACAAAAATAATAATCTATGGATTGGCACAGAAGACGCTGGATTGAATAAGCTAAACATGAAGGACCATTCATATACATCTTTTAATGACATGAAAGGCCTTTCACAAAATTGTATACATGGATTAGCATCTATAGATAATTACCTATGGATAGGGACACACGCTAATGGTATTGATTTAATGGATATCCGTACTGAGAAAATAATCAAACATTACACGATTTCCGTAAATCCTTATGCAAACAAAAACGACATCATCGTATACCTTTATAAACTCCAAAACAATGATTTGCTGGTAGCTACCGCTCTTGGTGTCTATCAATATAATTCTCAAAAAGACATTTTTGAGCAATTAAGCCAATTTCCTAATAATTGTAGGACACAAACTCTTTTTGAAGATCATGATGGAGTAATATGGGCTGGAACATCGAGTAAAGGACTATATTATTATAATCCTGCTACTTCCCAACACGGAGAATTTAAATTAGATACAGTAAATACAAGCCGAACAATAAACAATATTTATGAAGATCGTAAGAACAACTTATGGTTCGCAACTGGTGACGGAATTAAAATTTATGACCGTAGTACTCAACAAACGACCAAATACGATATGCAAGATGGCTTACCTAGCAATGTAATTTACCGTATTGAAGAAGATAAAAAAGGAAACATGTGGATCAGTACGGCTAACGGCCTCGCAAGACTCAACCCTAAAAACCATAAAATAAAAGTCTTCAAAAAAGAACATGGATTAACTTCAAATCAATTCAATTATAACTCTTCTTTAAAAACAGATAATGACAAATTATATTTTGGGACACTAAAGGGGATGATTAGCTTCCAACCTAATAGTATCCAAGAATTTTCCATCCAACCGAAAGTATATATATCACAGATCAATTATAATGATCCAGATCATAACCTTTTACACCAAGAAGGGATCACTTTTAAAAAAGGGATCACCTTAGAACATAATCAGTCCACATTCTACATCGACTACACATCATTAAGCTACCAAGCCCCCAACCTCACCCAATACGCCTATTGCATGGAAGGGTTAAGTTCCAAATGGTATCATGTGGTAGGCGAGAACCGGGTTTATTTCACGAAACTACCGCCCGGTAATTATACGTTCAAGGTGAAGGCGGCGAACCTGTCCGGTATTTGGAATGATCAGCCGGCGATGTTCCAGATTACGATCCTTCCCCCATGGTGGCTCTCTACCAAGGCGTTAATCCTATATGGGATTATCGCTATCGGATGCGTAGTGTTGCTGATCTTTATCATTTCCCGGCATAATAAGGCGAATATACAGCAGAAAATACAGGAGTTCGAGAATGAAAAGGAGAAGGAGCTTTATCAGGCCAAGATTGATTTCTTCATCAATATCGCTCATGAGATACGTACGCCCCTGACTTTAATTAAAAGTCCTCTGGAGAAAGTAACCCGGGACATCAAGCTATCTCCCAGCGCAAAGAATTATCTGACGATTGTGGATAAAAACGCGAACCGGCTACTGGATCTGGTGAATCAACTACTGGATTTCAGGAAGACGGAAATCGAGGGATATAAACTAAACTTCATACATACGGACATCATCGCATTGATGCAAGAGACCTTTGAGCGTTTCCACGACACGGCGGAGCAGGAGGCATTGCAAATGATTATCGAGTGTAACGTGAAATCTTTCTACGCCTTTATCGATAAGGAGGCTTGCACGAAGATACTCAGCAACCTCCTATCGAACGCTATTAAATACGCAAGAAGCAAGATCATCGTCCGGTTCGAGGCGCAAGATGGCGAGCGATTCACGATCGATATCATGAACGATGGAAAGCCCATCTCGGAGGAGATAAAAGAAAAGATCTTCGAGCCTTTCTACCGGGATGACTCCTCTATCCATAAATCCGGGACCGGGCTCGGACTGCCCTTGGCCCGTTCTTTAGCGGAGATGCACGAGGGATCATTGACGTTGGAGGAATCTCCGGCCGGACTTATCACCTTTAGATTACGTTTGCCGGTGAACCAACCGAACTCATTAAAACTAGAGGAAGAGAAAGCAGAGGTCCTGACCAACCCTGCCAGCGAGCGGAAATATGTCACCCAAGAATCCCGCCCAACGGTTCTCGTGGTGGAAGATAACACCGAAATGCTCCATTTCATCGGTCAAGAGATCAATGTCCATTACAATGTTGTCACCGCCGGTAATGGAGAGGAGGCGATTGCCCGTCTTCAGGAATATGGCATCCAATTAATCATCAGCGATATCATGATGCCTGTCATGGATGGTTTCACCTTATTGAAAAAGATAAAGACTAATCTGGAGTTCAGCCATATCCCGATCATCCTCCTGACGGCTAAGAACACCTTACAATCTCGCATGGAAGGGCTTGAGCTGGGGGCGGACGCTTACATCGACAAACCTTTCTCCATGGATTTATTGCTCACCCAAGTGACGAACCTGCTGAACAACCGGAGCAATATGCGTGCCTATTATTTCAACTCGCCGATTGCCAATATCAAATCCATGGCTTACACGAAGGCGGACGAGAAGTTCTTGAAGAAACTGAACGATATCATCGACAGCCATATAAACGACGTGAACCTAGACGTGGACATGATAGCAGACTTGATGAATCTAAGCCGTCCGACCCTTTACCGTAAAATCAACGGCCTGTCGAACGTAACGCCCAACGAGTTGATCAAGATCAGCCGGCTAAAGAAAGCCGCCGAGTTGATCCTTCAAGGCGATATGAGGATTTACGAGATCGCCGAGGCGGTAGGCTTCAACTCGCAATCCTATTTCAGCCGGGCCTTCTCCAAGCAATTCAACATGAGCCCCTCGCAATACGCGAAAGAAAATAATATCGAATTGAAATAGCCCGCTAGGAAGAATAGGTCTGGAACCAGCGGGTTACCTTCTCGCTATACGTCTTGGAGATCGGGATATCGGGTACTTTCTCGATCCCCAGCTCCAGATAAACACCCTCCTTCTCCCTACGGATCACCTTCACTTGGTCGAAATTTACCATGAAAGAACGATGGCAACGGAGTACATTCGTATCAGCGAGGCTTTCCTCGATCGCCTTCAAGGAGTTGCGAAGCATGAACTTCGTGAGCTGTCCCTTATTCAGATACCAGATACAAACGTAGTTATCCGCCGATTCAAGGTACAGCAGGTTACTTCGCTTCACGGAAAGGCGCAACTCGTTCTTCTCGTCATAGAAAGAGAAAACGCTTTGCCGAACCGCCGCTTCTGTCTGGTTCTCCTCCAACAATCGCAATTGCCGCTCTTTCTCCTTATAAGAGAAATACAGGTGCAGCACGGAATAAGGGAGTAATAAGACCAGACTGGTATTCACCGCCGAATCGTTAAAAACTTCCATATATTCTCGTTCCGGATTCAGTACCAACGTATAAATCGTATAGAAAAGCGACATGAAGAATATCTCCAGCACGATCCAGATCGCATAAGCCCGGACCGTAATAGCGTGCCGCTTCCCCCAATGGAACAGAATAATACGGCTCAAGACAACCACCAATACTCCCGTCAAGATAATCAAGCTGGAGAATACGAAGAACTTAAACTCCGAGACCTTGTACCAAGAGGTGGAGCTAAACGGCTTGTAGATATTGATAAACACCAACGCGAACAAGGCTGTCCACAGAATCAGCCTCACGATATTCTGCTTGCCGTATATGTAACTTGGTATTTTTTGATCCCACATTCCCATCTTTTTGCCTCTATTTTGGAACAAATGTAATCATTTTCCCATACGAAATTCACCCCTCTATAAAAGATTTCACCCCTAAATAACACTTTATGCCCCCAAGAAAGCCCGTTTAAACCATTTATTTTGAAGAGATGTTTTTCTATTGTTTGTTTGCGGTAAAAAATCAGAGGATTATGGATATTTCACTTCGTACTAAGCAACTGAACAGTCTTTTCTCTTATGACAAAAAGACTGAATTGGAAGAGAGCCATCTGGAGATCATCCCGTTTCGCTTCACCCAGACCCGTGGCGCCAGCGAGATCGACGAGTTCCAGAAGGGACTTACCCCCACCGGATTCTGTCCGATGACCGACGATCGTATCCAAGAGAACAAATCTTTCTCGTATGCCATATTTACGCCCTCCGGACGCAAAAAGAATAATGAGGCGATTATCCTGCTGCACGGCCTAAACGAGCGGACTTGGGAAAAATACCTCACATGGGCGGAATACCTCACCCATACGACCGGTAAGCCGGTCATCCTGTTCCCGATCGCTTTCCATATGAACCGTACCCCGGGATTATGGGCCAATCCCCGTGCGATCCTCCCTTGGGTAAGCAAACGCAAGGAGGAGATAGCGAACGTGACGAACTCCACCTTCGCCAACGTAGCCCTCAGCAGCCGGCTATCCCAAAACCCGTTACGCTTTTACGCCTCGGGCAGGGAGTCCGTTTATAATATGTGGCAATTGGTTCATGAGATCAAGAATGGCGAGCATCCTTTGTTCAAGGAAGATACATCCATTAATTTATTCGCTTATTCCATCGGGGCGTTACTCTCGCAGGTCTTGTTATTAGCGAATCCGGACAAGATGTTTACGGACACCCGTTTATTCATGTTTTGCGGTGGCTCCATCTTCAGTGAGATGGATGGCAACGCCCGTGATATCATGGACAAGGAGGCGTTCGCCAAGGTACGCCATTATTTCCGGCATGATTTCTTGGAGAACCGTACGCTTCCTACCTCGTTCAAGAATGATTTTCTGGAGCAAGCCTTTAAAGCCATGGTACGTGAGGATGTGTTACGAGATTACCGGGAGTCGTTCTTCCAACGGGCTTGCGATCGTATTCGTGCGATCTCTTTGAAAAAGGATATCGTTATGCCTACCGGCGGGGTGATCAAGGCGCTAGGAAAAGCGTCCGGCAAGATATTGGAAGAGCTGGATTTCCCGTTCGCATACTCCCATCAAGTCCCCTTCCCGACACACTCCCGTATCGATCCGAGCCTGATCAACCAAGCCTTTCATTCCATATTCACGAGGGCGGCGGCGTTTCTCTAAAGAGATATCACCGCAATTAAGGCAAGCTCAACAGACAACGTTGCCAGCTTCTCAGCTGGCAAGTCTATTGTCTGTCTTCGGCTATCCCCCTTCACCTCTATACGTGCTATAGTTCTTTTATAAATACGACGCAAAGGAACAGGGAAATAATAAGGTCCGCAAATCCGTATCACTAGTATCCACTAGTCCCCAAATAGTATTTACTGATTTCATCGGTAGAAATTTAATTCCGGCTACCCAACATGAACATATCCTTCGTATATTTGTTGAAAATTAAAATCAAGAAGATATGGGAACAGAGAATATAGGAACAAGCCAACGAGTGCATCACGGGCATAACATCGCCTCCGCCCGTAGGATGAAAGGTTTAGTGCAAAAAACCTTAGCGGATCTATTGGGTATGTCCCAACAACGATTATCCCAAATCGAAAGCACCAAAATCGTAAGCGATGAGATCCTGCAAAAAGTAGCGGAGATCACAGGCGTATCGCTTGAGGATCTGAAAACGATGGAGGAGCCGATGAGTATCTATATTGAGAATAATAACAATACTATCCAAGATGCCTCCGACGTTGGAAGTATCAGTGTTGGCGACAGTGTTGATGGTTCTACGATTACCTATCACGTCAACCCCATCGACAAAATCACCGAACTCTATGAGCGTCTACTTAAAGCCGATCAAGAAAAGATCAAGGAACTGGAGCAACGCATCGCCGAGTTGGAGGGAAACGCCTCCAAGTCCTAACCTCCCAACAACAACATATAAAACGTTCTTAGCTTTTAGCCGTCCGTATCCATCGCATGATAAGCGTTTTGGCTAAGGGCTTCATTATACATCTATTACCATGGAAGAAAAACTCGATTTCGCGAATGTACCTTCTCGATACTCATTATGTTTGAACCGCCAGTGTCCGAACGCCGCCACCTGCCTTAGGCAAATAGCGGAGGTAAGCGCTCCGGACGACGTTGAGTGCTGGACGATCATCAGCCCCAAACGCTTGGCAAGCCTCACGGGGGATTGCCCTTACTACCGTTCCAATAAAAAGACCCGTTATGCGATGGGGTTCATAAACATCCTAGACAGTCTTCCCTACAAGCAGATGCAAGAGGTCAGCAAGTATCTGATCTCTCATTTCGGCCAAAGCACTTATTACCGTGCCCGCAAGGGAACCCGTCCGCTCTTACCTACCGAGCAACAATTCGTTCTCGAAACACTTAAAAGATGCAAAGCAGACAGTTGTCAAGAATTCGATGCCTACTATGAGGACTACGACTGGGAGTAATTCATTTTTTCACCGTGGTGAAAATGTATTTCCACCGTGATGAAAAAGGTTTTTCACCGTGATGAAAACGTTTTTTCTCCACGGTGAAAAAAGATCTTCATGCAACATCACGTCAAGCCCGATCACCGACACTTTTTTAAGGTTTGACGAACCCGATCGGATTACGAGGTTTATCCGACAATTTCTTTTGTGTTTGCAATTCCGCCAGAGTCTGGTTGATTAGCTCTAGCTGCATACGGGTATCATCATTTATATCATTATAATCGGCAAAGACTTCTTCAATATATACTTTCAGTTCTTTTACTTCTTGCTGAAGCTCGGTGAATTTATCTGTCGGAGGATTGGCGATCATTTGCTTTACGGCAATAAAAGCTCGCATTATATTAATATTGATCTCTATCGCCACATCGCTATTAAGAACCGATGAGAGCATAGCGACACCTTGTTCCGTAAAAGCAAAAGGCATATAGCGAGTCCCACCCCGCCCCTTTGAGATCACAAACTGTGACCTCAAACGCTCATATTCTTCTTTTGTCAGTTCAAACATAAAATCTGAAGGGAATCGCTTCATATTACGTTTTACGGATTGTTTTAAGACTCTGGTTTCTATACCATACATCTCAGCCAAATCAAAATCAAACATGACTTTCTGGCCTCTGACTTCGTATATTTTGCTTTGTATCACTTGTAATTTTTCCACGTTATTCAATCTTGATTTTTATGATTACACCATTGCAGTTTTAAAAAATGCAGGAACAATAAAAAATCGCTAAACAACCTTTATCCAGTTATTTAGCGATCATCCATCGTGGTCCCACTTGGGCTTGAACCAAGGACTCCCTGATTATGAGTCAGGTGCTCTAACCAACTGAGCTATAGGACCTGTTCAGAGCTAGGCTCTGAAATCGGGTGCAATATTACGATTTATTATCGAGATATGCAAATGTTAAAGGGAAAAACTTATTTTTCCGCGCTTTCTTCTCCGGCGAACTCCATCAAGTATGCTTTGATGAAATCATCGATCTTTCCATCCATCACACCGTTCACGTCGGAAGTCTGGTAGTTCGTACGATGGTCTTTTACGCGACGGTCATCGAATACGTAACTACGGATCTGCGAACCCCACTCGATCTTTTTCTTTCCGGCCTCCACCTTGGCCTGCTCGGCCATACGATGCTGCAACTCCTTATCGTAAAGGATGGAACGCAATTGACGCATAGCGTTCTCACGGTTCTTGGGCTGGTCGCGCGTCTCGGTATTCTCGATCAAGATCTCTTCTTCCTCGCCTGTATACGGGTCCTTGAACTGATAACGCAAGCGAACTCCGGATTCCACCTTGTTCACGTTCTGTCCTCCGGCGCCGCCCGAGCGGAACGTATCCCAAGAGATAGCCGCCGCCTCTACCTTTACCTCGATCGTATCATCCACCAACGGGGTGACGAATACGGAGGCGAAAGAGGTCATTCGTTTACCTTGGGCATTGTAAGGAGATACACGTACCAAACGATGCACGCCATTCTCGCTCTTTAGATAGCCATAGGCATAATCGCCCTCAATATTGAAGGTCACGGTCTTGATACCGGCCTCATCCCCTTCCTGATAGTTGGCGATAGAGATCTTATAACCGTTATTCTCAGCCCAACGCTGATACATACGCATCAACATGGAAGCCCAATCTTGGCTCTCGGTACCACCGGCACCCGAGTTAATCTTGAGCACGCAGCTCATTTGATCAGCCTCGTCGCGAAGCATATTGCGGAACTCCAAGTCTTCCAGTAAATGAAGGGCCTTCTTATAAGCCGCGTCCACCTCTTCCTCGGTGATAATCTCTTCCTTTACATATTCGTAAGCCAACTCTAACTCCTCAGCCGCCGCATGTACCTCACCGTAAAGCTCGATCCATTTCTTTAGCTCCTTTACTTTCTTCATCTGGACTTCCGCACGTTTGGCGTCTTCCCAGAAACCGGGGTCTTGCGTACGTAGCTCTTCCTCTTCTAACTGAATGGTCTTGCTATCGATGTCAAAGATACCCCCTCAGCGCCTTATCGCGCTCCAACACGTCGTGTAGTTGGTCTGATGTGATCATATATTCTTTTTTTAAATTTACCGCGAAGATAAGAAATAGTTGATAGCCGACAAATTCGTTATTCCTCGTACATCGCCTCTATCTGAGCAGCGTACTTCTGCAATACGACTGGACGGCGCAACTTTAGCGTATCCGTCAGCTCACATCCCATCATAAAAGCTTCCGGCAACAAGGTAAAGCGCTTGATCTTCTCGTAAGAAGCCAAGTTCTTCTGGTGCTCCTCTACCCTAGCCTCGATGAAACGAATGATGTCCTTGTTATTCACCAACTCTTCCCGGCTCTCGAACGAGATACCTTTTTCCCCGGCGTACTTCTCCAACAAAGGATAAGCTGGCACGATCAAGGCGCTCACGAACTTACGTTGATCGCCGATAACCGCGATTTGCTCGATATAATTATCACCGCTCATCAGCATCTCGATCGCTTGCGGGGCAATGTATTTTCCGTTTGAGGTCTTATACAAATCCTTAATACGCTCCGTGAAGAATAGCGTATTGCCTTCCAAACGACCAGCGTCGCCGGTACGGAAGAAACCATCCTCGGTGAAAGCCTTCTTCGTCTCCTCCGGTTTATTATAATATCCGGACATCACGGTCTTGCCTTTCACCAAGATCTCATTATTCGCCGGATCTATTCTCACCTGAACACCCGGCATTACCTCACCAATAGAACCAAACTGGAATCCGATCTCCGGATAGAAACAAACCGTAGCCGTTGTCTCACTCAATCCATAGCCATAAACAATCGGGATATTCACGGACTGCAAGAACTCATTAATCGCATCCGATAAAGGAGCTCCCGCCACCGGGAAAAGCCGTCCGCGCTCAATACCCAACACCTTCTTCAATAAGGTGAAAACCGTTTTATTATAAAATTGAAACTTCAACTTCAAACCACACGGAGCCGGAATACCTTTATTCTTATACTCCAGATTATACTTCCGCCCCGTCTCGATCGCATCCAAGAAAATCTTCTTCATGGAAGGAGAAGAAGAATTGATCTTCTCATGTACGCCGGCATATACCTTCTCCCAAAAACGAGGTACGTTACACATCAACGTAGGATGAACCTCAGGCAATGTCTTCTGGATCATTTTCGGGTCTTGGTTGATAGCGATCGTAACCCCTTTGTGGAGGCAATAATAACACCAAGCTTTCTCGAAGATATGGGTCATCGGCAAGAAACTCATGGACAGGTCCTTATCCGTTACCATCGGCAGGCGGATATCATGTATCCGCATCGCCTCCAAATAACAGGAATGAGGAAGCATCACCCCCTTCGACTCTCCCGTCGTACCGGACGTATATATAATGGTAGCCAGATCCTCCGGAATGGCTTCCGTCATACGTATTTTCACCGTGCTCTCCGCATGCGCATTATCTCCCAAGCGCAAGAAATCATCAAAATAAATAGACGTCTTATCTTCCGGATTCATCTTGACCGCCGGGTCAAAGACAACCAAGCGCTCCAGATACTTAGAGTCCTTCTGTACCTTGAAAGCGTTATTATACTGCAATTGCTCGCCCACGAACAAGGTGTGGATCTTAGCGTCATTGATGATGTACTCGATTTGTCCCGGTGAATTCGTCGCGTACATCGGGATGGAAACCACCCGGTTACCATACGCTCCGAAGTCCGTATATAAACACTGAGGCATATTCTGGGAATAAACTCCGATATTCTCTTGTACCTTTATCCCGAACTCAGCCATCGCCTTGGCCGTAAGCATAACCTTATCGGAAAACTCCCTCCAAGAAATCTTCAACCATTTCCCCGTAGCGTTATCTCTATGTTTCAACGCTGTACGGTTCCCATATTTCTCTGCCTGACGGTGTATTAACTCGGCGAAATGATAATAAATCATAATTCCTTATTTTGAATTGATACCGCGAAAGTACGCTTTTCTCTTCTAAAAGACACGACATCAGTCCTTTTTTTACACATAATTGCTCTTTTTGTGCAAGTATTCGGTTAAATAATAATAATTCATAGTAGCATGTATTGCATAGTACATATGTAATACATACATTTGTAGCATAAAATTAAAAGAGATGAATGCAGAGAACGTAAAATCACAAATGAGGAAAGGGACGCTGGAATATTGCATCCTCCTGCTTCTCAAAAAAGAACCCGCTTACACCTCTGATATCATTCAGAAGTTACAAGAAGCGAAGTTGATCGTTGTGGAAGGCACTTTATATCCTCTTTTAACCCGATTAAAGAATAGCGAGCTATTAAGTTATCAGTGGATAGAATCTACGCAAGGACCGCCACGCAAGTATTACCAACTGACCGAGAAAGGAGAACTATTCCTCGGCGAGCTGGAGACCTCATGGCAGGAACTAAATAATACAATAAACCACATCAGAAACAATTAAAACGAAAGAGTGATGAAGAAGACACTTACTGTTAATCTGGGAGGCACAGTTTTCCACATTGACGAAGACGCATACCAATTATTAGACAAATACCTGTCGAACCTGCGTATCCACTTCCGCAAAGAAGAAGGTTCGGATGAGATCATGGATGATTTCGAGATGCGTATCTCGGAGCTTCTTAACGAGCGTATCCGCTTAGGCTACGAAGTCATCACGATCGAGCAGGTAGAGGAAGTGATTAAACGGATGGGTAAGCCGGAAGAAATTTTCGAGGAGGAAGAGAAAAGCACCGACCACGAGGATAATTACCGGACGCAACAACAGGAGACTCATGCCCAGACGACCAAGAAACGCTTGATGCGTGACCCGGACAACCGTATTCTGGGAGGTGTCGCCGGAGGTTTCGCCGCCTACATGGATTGGGACCCGACTGCCGTACGTATCGTGCTTTTCCTTCTGATGTTCTTCTATGGGATCACGGTTCCGCTTTACTTTTTGTTGTGGATCATCGTACCGATGGCACGCACGGCGACCGAGAAACTCGAGATGCGCGGGCAAAGCGTGACGGTGGAGAATATCGGAAAGACCGTGACAGATGGATTCGAGAAAGTCAGCAATAACGTGAACGACTTCATCAGCTCGGATAAGCCGAGGAACTTCTTCCAAAAGCTGGCGGATGTTTTCGTTCTGGTCATCGGGTTCATCTTGAAGTTTTTCATCATATTAGCCGGAATCTTCTTGTTGCCGCCGCTAGTACTAGTCGTATTCATTCTGGTAGTCGTAACATTCGCTTTGCTCATGGGTGGAGCCGGATTCATCTATAATCTCTCCCCGTTCGGAGCGGACTTGATAAACGGAGCGCCGTTGCCAATGGCAATCATGGGATGCATAGGGACGATCTTATTCATCGGTATCCCCATATTCTCCTTGATATACGCGATCTGCAGCCAATTGTTCAAGGTACGCCCCTTACCGACGCAAGCAAGGTGGATATTATTAGCCTTATGGCTTATCTCCCTCGTATTGTGTGGCGTATATATCCAGCAATCCGGTATGCTATATGACTGGCATAATTATTGGAACGGTGTACACGATTGGAACAGGAATGCCGTTTGGCTCCCTTAACCCTATCCGGAGATGTAAGATGAAGATATCGATTTTGTAGTTTATAATGTTTATTGTGTGTTTAAAAAAAGAAGGCCGCTCTGTCACAGAGGGGCCTTTCTTCTAAGGTTAACAAATTTATGAGTAAAAACCACTAATGAATCTTTATAAAAAACCGCTTTCTTCCTCTCAATATTGTCATACAGAGGAAGAAGCGGTTACAAATATACATAAAGTTTTTTACCAAAAAAGACTTTACCTCATTTATTTAAAGGCATTTCTTATCCGTGCAGCGGTGTCTGCGAGCACGTCCTGAGTAACCTCCATTTTCTTTCCGCCAAAATACATATCAGACTCCTTCTGGATCGGAATTAAATGAATATGCGCATGAGGAACTTCCAGTCCCATAACTGCCAAACCTACCCGTTTGCAAGGTATAACAGCTTCTTGTGCACGAGCCACCCGTTTGGCAAATGCCATCATACGTCCAAGCATGGGATCTTCTATGTCGAAAATATAATCGATTTCTTTTTTCGGAATCACCAACGTATGACCGACAGCAACCGGATTAATGTCCAGAAAAGCAAAGAATTCTTCGTTTTCCGCCACTTTATGACAAGGGATCTCACCTGCCACAATTCTACTGAATATTGATGCCATAATGTTATATTATTAAATCGATATATCCATAATTTCAAAGCTCATCATGCCGGATGGGACTTTGATTTCCACAATGTCACCGACCTTTTTTCCCATCAGCCCCTGCGCAATCGGAGTACTGACCGCAATCTTGCCTTCTTTCAGGTTTGCTTCCGAATCTGAGACCAGAGTATACGTCATGACTGCATTGTTCTTTGTGTTCTTGATCTTAACCTTGTTCAGGATCTGGACTTCATCTGTTTGAACACGGGTTTCGTCTATCAGGCGGGCATTTGAAATCAAGCCCTTCAACTGGGAAAGCTTTGCTTCCATTATGCCCTGTGCTTCCTTTGCTGCGTCATACTCAGCATTTTCAGACAAATCACCTTTGTCACGGGCCTCTGCAATCTGGGCAGATATTTCCGGACGTTTCACTGTTTCCAGATAATTGATTTCAGCTAAAATCTTATCATAGCCATCTTTCGTCATATAGCTCACTGCCATACTAAATCCTCCTATTTATTTAAAATGTTATTATTGATTATTGCATAATAAAAAAAGAATCCCGACCAACTGCTTGGCCGGAACTCCTCTTTCTCTGTATTTTTAGACTTTGCAAAGATAAACGATCTTTTTTAAGAACGCAAATCCTTTTGAAGTGCTTTACAACATGTTAGGACCTATGAATTATGATTTCATCAACGTATAAATTATAATTCACAAATCAAAGTACTGCTTTTACGTCTGCTTCCAGTTTCTTCACGTCTTCGACACGCTTAACCAAGTTTCCTTTGCGATCGAGGATGAAAAGAGCGGGCAATTGTTTTACATTGTACAAACCTGCCACCTGCGAATAAACAGACTGCGGATCGTGGACAGTAACCCACGGCAAATTAGAGGCCCCGTTTCTCCAGAAATGGAAATCACTATCCAACGACACCTGATAAATTTCAAGTCCTTGGTCATGGTATTTTGTGTACAATTCACCCAATGCCATATTCAAAGCCGGCGACCATTCCGTCTGATAAGCCGTAAAGTTTATCAACACCACCTTGCCGGGAGCAACCGTAGACAGTTTTACCACTTCACCCCGAACATCCGGCAATTCGATATCAAGGAATGAAATTTCTTTTGTTTCCACATTGCTGTAATCGACAGGACGTTGCGCACGCAAGACCTTCATGGATTGCAATGTCAGATTGTACAAATGCTTCGAACGCGGACTTTCCGGATAAGTATGATTGTAGCTGGTCGCAACCGCTCCATATGCCTTGACATCTTTCCTGTCATACAAATCAAAGAACAACAAACCATCGATCTGCTGGAACAAAGCGAAATAGGCGGCTGTGGACATCGGCGCCGAATAAATATATTTCCGGGCGACTTCTTTATAGGCATCGGCAGCAGCCAAAACCTTCATACGGTAGGTCGTATCTGAAATCATTTTATCTTCATATTCCTTCCTCAAGCGGCTGATAGCCTGGTTTGCATCCAGTTGAGCCAAGGTGATCGCCTTTATCGCCTTTGAGTTTTCAGATCCTTCTACAGAATAGGAAGTTGCGAAAGTACCAGCATCAGCAACGAAAGATATGGTTTCGGTTGAATCAACCGCAAAATTGATCAACTGGTTATTCAGACGCAAACGATAAAAGTCCGGATACTCAGGACGCTTTTCCGTAAACTTGAACTTCCCGCCAGGAGCCAGCTTGATGGAATCGAGTGTCACCACATTAGAGATTCCGACATTTTCTAAATACATAAGCTGACCGTCAGCCCCTGCCACGACTCCCTTCACAATGAAATCCGAGGAGTTGTTACAAGCTGAGAAAAAGAACATGCACAGTCCTAAAACAGTCAACAGTCGTGTGGATATTTGTTTCATCATATCTTTACTTCTTGTTTTAATCCGCTGCAAATATACATTAATTTACAATTGTGGCACCATTATTCGCTAAATCTTCCTGCTATTTTTATAAAAAAGAGCTTTTCTCATGTTTTTTATTTTCATTTTCACACGTTTACAGATAAACTTTCATTACATTTGCACCAATTTTACAGATAGAAAAATAAGAAAAAGATTATGCTTAATCCAATTAACAAGACGATCGAATTGGCTGATGGAAGAACCATCACCATCGAAACCGGGAAATTGGCAAAACAGGCGGACGGTGCAGTTACCGTACGTATGGGCAACACCGTGTTGCTGGCTACTGTTTGCGCCGCTAAAGATGCAAACCCGGGTGTTGACTTCATGCCGTTACAAGTAGAGTACAAAGAAAAATTCTCGGCATTTGGCCGTTTTCCTGGTGGTTTTACAAAAAGAGAAGGTAAAGCTTCCGACTACGAAATCCTGACTTCTCGTTTGGTCGACCGTGCCCTCCGTCCTCTTTTCCCGGACAATTACCATGCCG
>OHEC01000192.1_pt1 | contig 42575 bp, 53 predicted proteins | sample 1567141 | NCBI WGS metagenome assembly OHEC01 (sample SAMEA3879567, study PRJEB24766) | human gut metagenome | biome: human-associated habitat; feature: feces | place: USA | collected 1985/1987 | reverse complement strand
CCCCGACTCGCCAACTGTAAGAGAGTTTTCGATGGCGAAACGAACGCCATTTGTACTCACAAAAGTGTTCACTCCAGCCGTGTACGTTGTTCCTGGCTCAGCATATACTCTGATATACGTAGAAGAACCCAACGCTCCGTAACGAGCCGTCACTCCAAACAGTGAGGCTGCTCTATCCAAGTAATCACCAGCAGCCGTTTCTGGAAAGATTTGAGCCTCTACGATAGCCACGTCCTTGATTGCCTTTTGCGCAACCTTTGCCGTCGCATATGCGGCAGCGTTCAAAACGGAGTTGTCGGTGATATCTGACACTTTATCCGTTTTGTTCAAAAATGTCTCGACCCAAAGATTTTTCAGGAATGAGATTGTGTTATTTACTTTCGTTATCATATCTGAATATTTGTTACAAGGAAATTATTCGTGACTGTCTTCGCCTGTATCTTCATAAAGATTGCGTCTTCTTTACGGTACAGGTCAAGAAGATTTACCTCAACCCAACGAGCGTCCCTTTGGAACATATTGACAAGATGCTTAAACAGGGACGGATACTGTATAGCGTTCACCGAACTACCGATTGCCTCGTTAGGAAGCCCATAATCCGGGAACTCCGGAATTGAACCTTTCAACGAATTGATGATAGTGTCAAGTGCCTGTCCTATCGCTGCCTCGTATTCAAGTGTCGCCAAGTCATCATTTTCGAACCGAAAGTTCTTATCAATGTCCTTTCCGAGTATCTTCTCAGAATCAAGATTATCAACGATGTTAGGAATGTTGAAATTTCCCGTAGTACGAATGTTGATTTTGAACATCCCTCCACCCTTGTTAGCATCGTAGTCCTCTTCCTCTACCAAGTTGTTTCTTGCGATATCGACCCAATCATCCTGAGGATTGTTCGAACCTAACTGTGACGATACATTCTCAAACGTCTCACGAGTCTTGAGAACCCTCTGAAGTGCAACGTTCATACCGTACCGCCCAATGATAGCCGAGCGCAACCATCGTGATGAATTGTCTATCGTCCACAACTTCGTTTGACACTCCGTGAACATATCAAGCAACTCCCATGAATCTATCCTCGCCAAGCCTGTTGCCTTGAGCGTGAACAAGGGTTCAATCTCTCGTGACTGTTTTAACAGCGTATCAAGCCGTCCGAATGAATCCCCGATATCAATATCGTCCTGACCTGTATAGTATGCAACTATCAGAGGATAGTAGGAATTCGCGAACAGCGCAAACGACTCAAAGAACGACTGAATGTCGTACCCTGTTTGCTTCTTAAAGGTCTCTAATGCGTCTCTCATAACCATCCCTCCAATACTGTTTCAGTTACAGGTTGCAAAGCGTCTGTGACCACTGAAGCGACCTCACTCACTCCCGTCTGTATCATCGAAGGAAGTAACTTATCAAGCAACGATTTGTTATTCTTGTTAGATACTGCTTCCAGCGGAGCCAACGCTATCAACGTCAGATTATAATTCCAAATCATGTTTTTCGACAAGTCCTGAGAAAACTGTACTCCGCTCGGTGGAATAGCCACAAGATAACTCTCCCCGAGTGCCATATTATAGAAGTACAGACGCAACGGCTTGCCCTTGTCGTCAAGACCCACACTCTTACTTGCCATAGCCTGTAATATCTTCATCACACCATAACCCGTCTTGACGTTCAGATTAAAGTTCGAAAAAGCGAGTCCCGAAATTGAACCGCTTTTCTTTGTGATGTCGAACAGGTGGTATTTCCCAGCACTCACACTCTTACTTGAAGAGTTAATGCTCACATCTGGCTTTGGATTTATCAGGATTTTGAATTGACGACCGAAACTTCCCTTAATGTTAATTTCCTGAGGCGAATAAGAAGGAGTCGACAATACTGTTACTCCAGCCATTGACTTCTTGATATTCGTTCGAGTAGGTTCGGTCTTTGAGATAGAATCCGGCATAATAGGGAATGTCAGATAATCTATCGTATTGTCATCACTATCCGCAAGTTCCAAAGCAACCATGTACCATTCGAAGTCGTTGGGATACAGGCTCGCAAGAGCCTGTCCCCCGATTGACTTCGCCATGTTCATAACTGTATCTAATGCAGACATATCTTTAAATTTTTCTACAAATATAGTAAATCGTTACAATATTTTTCCTGGACCAGTCGTAGCACCTGTCTGAGCAGTAGCAGAACCAGCGGTCGAAACAGGGATTCCAGCCTGAACCTCACCCGTCTTGACAAAAGCGTCAATTGCGTCTGCCAACCCGTTCGCGAACTTACTATCATCAATCTCGGTTTCCTTTCTCGCGTCTGCCATCAATTTCAATATTGATTGTGCGAGTGCTGTTTTATTTAATGGCATAATCTCTTATTTATTAAAGAATTGTTTCAATAAAGTATTCAATTCAGTTGTCTTCTGGATTGTAGGTGGTAACGGTGTACCACTCGGACCAACAGCCGTTGAAACTGTCAATGTTGCTATCGCATCCACAATCTTCGTCAACAACTCGTTCAAACCTGTACCACCATTAATAATCGCCATTTTCCCATTGCTGATTTCAATCATCGCTTCTCCTTGAGAAAGAGTTACTTTCTTGTCCTCAAAACGTAGGGTACAATCGAATATCGTGGTTTCGGCTTTGCTTCCATTTACCGTGTGTTTGTAATCGGTGTCACCCACCTTTGTTTCGGTCACGAACCCTTGCTCCGTTATAGTCGTTTTTGAGAAGTCTTTGTCCTCGTCCTCACCATACGTAGCAAACACACTCATTTCTTCCTTATTGACGCTTATTCCCGACTCATTTTCGGTGACAGGGTCAATCATCTTTGCAGTGAGTTCCTCAAAAGCCTCTATTTCGGCTTTCTTGCTCGCAGTCACTTTCACTGTACCCGTTGAACCAACCTCAAGAAGAGCGTTCTCATCGCCAAGTGCATTTATCTTGAGCGTTCCGAACTGTTGCCCCCGAACATTGATAAACAGGGTTCCTCGCTTCGCACTACCTGTAATGCTCAAAGAACCCTTGTCCCATTCCCGAAGGATTGAAAACTCTTCATCACTTCTCATAGGGATTCTTCCATTCGTTGCAACAAACGTACCAACTATCATTGGTTGGTTCATGTACGACTGTGAAATCCACATTACTGGAGTTCCCTTCTCACCAACTTTTCGAGGAAACTGTATGTTCTGAAGAGCCTCGTTTGAAATAAAGCACTCGTGAATAATATTCCCCTCGCTATCATCAATGATAGATATCTTGTTGGTTCTGAAACAGGTGTCAACGAACTTATCTCGGTCAACCCCCTCCGGAATCAATACATATCCGAACCCAGTTGTTTGCTGAACTGTCCCCTGTTTGCGTACAGGGGAAACTCCTTGCCTTCCTACTTTCTTAACTCTAATCTGTGCCATCTTTAAACATTTCTCTTTTTAAGAAGAAGTTGAACACACTTGAATTGACTCCAAACTTCGTAGAAGAAGGAGCAATCGTTTCATCCTTATGCTTTGGGTCACGTTTCTGAATGTCGGCTCGTATTCCGTCTATATCCACGATGTTGAAATAGTTGTTAGAAGCATTCGTGATATACTCAACCAACATTCCTCTTTCAACTGTCAACACCGTAACACGGTCAATTGCATCGTTCGTGAACGATATTGTATTGTTTACGGCTGTAACATAGAACAACTCCTGGGTGGATTCTAAGATGATGAACGTCCCCACTTTGATACGTCTATCCCCATTCAGCGTTATCGTTCCCTTACGAGTAAACGGAAGATAACAGGTCGTCTCCACAACGTATAACAGGTCATTCAACAAGGCTTGCGACATTGTGTTGATATTCTTCTCATCGTCCTTTCCTTTCAGGCTCTTTTCTGATAGGTAGATGTCATTCGTGATACACCGCTTATTTCCGAAACGCTCCACGTATTCATTCAAGAAGATAATAGGAACCAACGCCAATGACGAAAACTGTGAACTACCTGTCAAAGCATTCTGAGGCATTATCCTGTACCAAGCATAAACACGGTTATCGTACTCAAGAGAATACGACAGTAAATCCTTCGGCTCTACCCCAACATACTGTTTCGAATTAACGACACTTTGTATCGCTGTCTTCGTGAACGGTGGCTGGCGAGCCATAAGGTCGTATTCATTCCCCCACGTATCCCCCCAAAATTCAACGAAAGGTTGCTGACAAATCTTATTGAAGAAGTCCATCAGGGTTCCTTCGGGGTTCGTCAGTGAACGGTCAACGATACGTCTGTCTGACAGTTGTGAATCTACCCATAACTTTATCATCTGCCATACCCCTCGTGCTTCCGGACGTTGAGCGCAATGTGCAAAAATACTGTCGGGAACGATACCTATGTTAGACAACTGGTCAACGATAAACGATGATACAGAGTCAATCCTCTGAAATTCGAATGCGAAATAATAGTCATAATTTCCGGTCACCATATTACGCTTGAACCACGATGAAGACGGGTCTCCACCATAGAACCAGCGGTCAGGACTTCCCTCGACAAATTTCAACGGAATAAAGTAGGAACCATCCTCAACTAACAACTTCGACAGGTCTCGCCCATTTACGTTCACAGAATAATCGGTACTGCTGGCATCTACATTCGTTGAAACGGTATCAACCAACCCCATCATATCCCATATCAACTTGTTATTCAATTCTGACGGCTCTACGACGTGTGTGCTCGACTGTCGCTTCCCTTGGTCTTCGTACTTCTCTTTCTTCAGTTTCTCGAACCGTATAAAGACCATGTCATTATGCTGTATAAACTTCGAGAACCAATCACGATTGATACTCCCTCGCTTATCAGTGATGTTGAAATGGTTAGCGAAATCATCCCCGAATGTCTGTATTGTCAGCGTATCAGTAGGAACCAATTCGAAAGAGAATGTCCCCATCTGAAAATCCTTTTGAGTCGAGCAGGTTCTTATCCATGAACTGATATCGTATATCTTACCGAAAGCGTGAGAATATACCCACACTTTGATATTCAATGCCTTCATCTGAACGTGATATTCCTTATTCTCATCACCTGAACCCAACGCTGCTGCACGCTTCCGTGCCGCATACGAGTCGTTGATAGGCTTCGAACTACTTGAATCCCCATTGTTCGTAGGCGAATCCCACGGAACATATTCGGGGTCGGACAAGAGTTCTTTCTGTTTATCTGACCAGAAAGCCGAAAAACTGCTATACTGCCGCATAAACAGGTCGGACGCAAGTATCTCTTGCAGTTCGGCTGTTATCTGTTTGTTCGGTATAGCGTACCAAGTACTGATAGGAATCAACGGTGGCTTATTCTGCTTTATTTCGCTCTTGTATTTCTCTTTCATGAGCGGAGAATAATTGTTGATGATTACCTCCGCATTTGTCAAATGACCGTCTGAAAACTTTAAGAAGTCGTCGACAGTCAAGTCTTCTTGATACCCCTGTTTCTTCAGGTCGTCAAGGAAATCTTGGATAGTCGCTGCCTCGCGACTATCTCCAATCCCCTGGAACCAACTTGTTGAATACGGTGGTATTTTCTTTTCCTCTTCTGCCATAACCCTTATTCTTGAGTAATTGTTAAGTTATTCAATTTCTTCTCAATTGATTCTCCAACTGCCTTTCCGGTTGTTCTACCTATTTTCTCCAACTGCTCGTCAGAAAGTTGTAACGGTGGGAACCCACCCTGTTGACCTGTTCCAGCACCCGCACTTCCGGGAGCGGGAGCCACGATTGTAACAGGTATCGGACCCTCGTCTTTTATAGCCTTAACAACCGCAGCGATAGAACTTTTACCACCAAGGATTTCTTCATATCCATCCCTGATTTTTCTGTTCTGCGTTGCGGCAGTAGAAGCAGCGATATCCCCAACCATGCTTCGAGCCTCCGCTTCAGAATACTCAGCACCCGTTGAACGACCACGTCTGAATATCTTCTGGGCATCGTTTCCGGTTGCCTTCTCCAAATCAATAATGTCAGTCATTGACAAGTTAGGGAAGATTGACTTCATCACCTGTCGACCCATTTCACCACCACCCGTCATCTTCTGTATTCTTTCAAAGAACTTTTGCTGAAGTTCAGGTTTCTCCGGCATCTGTTCAATCATCGCTTGTAAATCCGATAATTGAGCATCGGGACGAGAAACCTCTCTTGCGGTTCTCAAAAGCAACGCTTGGCTGACGTCATCTTGACTTATATTGTTTCCCATCAAAGAGTTCTGTACACGCTCTAATTGGCGACCCTCCATCCCAGTAGCGTTCTGTATGCTTGTCATCGAACGTACTATTCCAGCCGTATTGATTCCACCTGTCCTGTTAAGAACATTTTCTGCCATACGGTTGAACGATTGTAGATTCTCTCCAAGTGTCGACGCAATGTATTGGTCACTCTTTCCGAGACCCTGTAAGTTAGTGTCGAAAGCCTGTACGACGTTGGCTCCTGTACGACCTGAACGGTCGAAACGGGTTGTCGCCAACACCGAAGCAGCGTCATCTTCCGATAAGCCTCTAATCTTACCAGCCATTAACAGTTGGTTCACATCATGAAGCGAAGTGTTCCGTTCATAGACTCCTGCCTTCTGTAAAGTTGTAACCTGTGACAGATAATCTGTCATATTCAACCCCAGTGTCCGGGAAGCCCATGTAGGAAGTTCATCCCTGTCCGTCACCAACCCAGCCTTATCCGCTTTATACAGTTGTTGCCTCTTTTGACCGTATTCCCAATCTTTCCAAGCCTCCGCATCTTGTTGGGTTCTTGGAAAGGCAAGTCCCGATAAATCAAGTTTCGTTGGGTCTTTCGGTTCAGCCTGTTTCTGCCTGTACGATGGGTCAGTCGCCATCTTATAATCATGGTACGTTGTGTTCCCACCCGTAACATAATCAACATTATCCCCGAATGAATCAAGGAATTGACTTCCCAACGCTTGTCGATAGGACATACGATGTAGAGCGGAATAATCACCCAACGCTCTATCGTTCTGGGTTGCCGCATTACGACCAACTTCCTTCTTTTCGGCTTCGGCTCCGGATATACCAAATGTCAGCATATTCAGAAGCCAATGATTCCCCCTGTTATTCCGACGCTGGAATTCATTTTCAGCACCGTACTGAGCAGACTCATATTTCGCTTGCTGACCTAATATCGTACCAATCCCCATGATAAGCGCACCGAAAGGAAGCATTCTCATCAATCCGCTCATACTCGTAGGCATCTTGAACCCTTTACCAAACAGTCCAGCACCGCCCCCCTGCCCAAGAGTAGGCACATCAGGAGTTTCGGGCGCAGGGGGTTGTGGGGGTTCTCCTCCACTACCTGTTGGCAAAACTCCATTAGTGTCATCCCTCTGGGTCTTTTCCATCAAGTCTGCTATCCGTACAACTTCTGACAGTATTTTATCGAGAGTCGTTTGCTGGCGTTCGGTCAATTGAATATTCAAAGCACGACCAGAGGTTCCCGGAGCAACCGCACCGCCTCCACCGCTTAAAGGTCGCCCAGTATAAGGGTCTATAAGCGTCGGTCTTCTTTCAGTCGGGGTATCATTAGGAAGCCCACCTTTCATCCCCCCTGCGAGAGCGTTTCGCTCCTTTAACAGGTCGATTTGCTTTTGGATGACTCCAACCGTTTGTTCAGCGATGTTTTTGAACTCGCTTTCCATTTTGTTGAAGTCGTTCCACAAGGCTTGGGCGTTCTGCCTGAGTTCCTGAAGCGGTGACGCATCAGCCGATACCCGTATTCTCTTGTCTTCCGCCATTTTGTTCTAATTTAAGCATTTCTTCAATTTCTCTTTCAGCCTCAGTAGAGAAGTCCTCAATCGTAGTCGGAGCCTTAAAGATATCCCCTATTCCGGGAATGTACTTATCTTTATTCTTCTCGTGTTCAGCCTGAAACTCTTTTAGATACAACTTGTCTTCCTCGAACTCAAGGAGTTGATATATAAAAGAAGATTCCCGATGTTCAGGGGACATAAATGAAACATTATGCTTTATTCGCCACCACCTGTCCAACGGGAATCTATTATTCCAACTGACCACACCCTGTATCAGTTCAGAACGTCTCATGTTACTCCTCTTTCTTTACGTCATCACTTTCTTCGCCTTTAAGCAGTTCAGTAATTTCCTTGAAGAACGGAGCAACAGTCTTGAAGTATTCATCGCGGATAAGTTTATAATCCCTGACGTCAAGTTCTGAAAAGTTCTTCACTTTCAAGTCCTCTATCAGTTTAGGACAAAGAACCACAATGGCTGCTTCAATGTCAATCATGTCCAAAGCGTGTTGAGCCTGAACTGAAGGACTCATGACCATCGAGTTATAGAAGCCTCTTGACAGGCTTTGCTTCATCGCCTCAATCTGATAGAACTGTCCCACTGTGGGGAACTTCACAGGGTAACTGTGACCCTTGATTTCAATTGTTACTTCATCTTTTATCATAATCATTTCTTATTTAAAGCAAGGCAGGATTACCCTGCCATGCTGATTGGTTCAAGATAAATACCACTGATGTCGGTTCCCGCAAGACCAGCCTCTTGAACGCTGAACGATTGTGTGTTCAGCAGACAGCCTTGGAGACGAGCAATGGTTTCACCCGTGTTATCAACTTCGGTAACAAGTTTCGTCGCAGCGTCTTCGCTTGATACCGTCTTAGCATACACCGTGATGTCGAACGCAATGTCGCCCAGAACCAAACTGTTCTTAATCTCCGCTATGCTTCCGAACTTTTTCAGCATCTTCTTCATAATCGGAGTATTGAACGAGATGAAGTATTGGGAAACACTCCATTGACAAGTGTAAACCACAGGGGGAGCCTCCTGATAAGTCAGACTGCCGAGTCCCTGTACATTTGCACGCTGTACGTTCTCTGAGAAAGTCAGGTTGCGGACGTATCCTGCAACCTCGTTATCTATTTTGATAAACGCTTTCGGTGCTGTAAAAACTCTTCCTCTTGCCATATCTTTTAATTTTTAAGTAAGAATCCAGTGAAGAAAATCTTAGTGATTTCGCTGTTCACCACCACCTCATAGGTGACATCGTAGTAGTCCTCAATTCGGGTTGCAACTACATTCTGGAAACGCTGTATCAAGTTGTCCTGATTAGCGGTTGCCACACGTGATTGCAAGAAATTGATTGTCCAAGTCTCAAGAGCACCTTTTGACAAGGTATTCAAGTTCACACCGTTTTCATCACCCAACAGGTCGATTTCTGCATTCACCACACACTCTTTGTTCAACTGTGCGATAACACGCATGAACTGGATGCTGAATGAGAGACCCTTTTTGTTGAATAATGTTTTGTTATCTTGCAAAGTTGTAACACCCTGTAAGACCACGAAACGACCGAGATACGGGTTCGGATAAACCACAACCAAACCAGCCTTAACAGCCTTTTCCATTTCCTTCTCGTCAGGAATGTGCTGAAGTTTATCACCACCGATTGTCTTGTTGGTAACGGGGATATAAGGAGGTTTGCCGCTGACACGTCCAATGACCTGACACAAATTGTAGAAAACACCCCACCAGCGTACCTTTGAAGCAACAAAGTCGCTCGCAGTACCGATACCACCATGAACGCAAACCACGTATGCGTTGTTGAACTGTTTCGCCATATCCAGTGAGTCGTTGAACTTCACTTTCGAGTCGTATGCCCCAACATACACGAATTTATCGAACTTCGCCTGAGTGTTACGGTGTGCGATAACCTTGTTATTCGTAGCACCAGCACCCGAAGCACCGATTTGGTCAGTGAATACGATGTTATATTCAACATCGGTGATTTGAGCCAACAGGTCATCGAGGTCAGTCGGTTTGTACTGTTCCGTACCACCTGTCGCAACCTGATATCCTGCGTTATCCGTGATATCTGACGCATCAACCGTTCCGTCACCTGTAATCTTGCTTGAATCATCAAGTATAAAACGAGCACCGAAGTTCTCGTCAGTCTGGCACCAAGCAATGACTTCAGCCATATTGGTACATTCAGGAGTCTGACACAGAAGATACGGTTCAGCCTGTTCAACTGTCAGTTCATCGTAGGACAATTCAACACCCGTGATGGGGTCTTTATAAAGTCCTGTAAAGGTTCCTCGCCAGAACTTGATTACGAAAGCATTCGGGTCTTCTGTTCCGGCTTCCACTGTGAAGGCATAACCCGTTTTCAGGATATCGCCCTCGAGGTCGCCATTAGCGTTCAATCCCTCGTCGATAGTTTTCACTACCAGCGTACCACCTTTCGACCCACCACCCGTAGGAGCGAAAGTCATCGTTGCCGGAGTTGTCGTACATGCACGGGCATACAGTAACTTGCTGATACCAACCGCATCCGCATTATACGGGTCGGGGGTAAACAGAGCCTCTGCACATTTCCAGAACATTCCGCCTTTCACGAAATCCCGGAAATCCGATAATGTTTCGAACTCGTAGACAGCGTCCTTGCCTTGCTTGTCAGTTCCGTTCACACCAGAACCACCACCGAAGCCAGCACCATAAACACCTGTGTCAATCAAGAGCACGGTTCCATAGTCCAAATTTCGGGAAGCACTACTCTCGCCCGACGTGATTGTAGAATACACACCAGGAAGAGTTCTCAATTTTCCATTAAAATAGACACTCGTTGCCATATTATCATTATTAAAGAGTTTACGAATTTATTTCGGAATAAAGGTATAAAATTTTTCCAAAACATCAATAATCACAAATCTTTTTGAGGAAGGGCAGGAGCCGAAACTCCTGCCCAAACTCATTAAGAAATCTTCCAAGTAGTGTTGGTCGTAATCTTGAATGTCTGAGAACCACCTGTTGCCCCATAGGACAAACTGGTAGGAGTGACGTCAAGATACAGAATCTTCGCTACCAATGTTCTCGCACCCGTTACTGTGAACGCATACGACAGACTTGTGCTGACACGGGTACTGCCCTCGTACCATCCGTCAAATACATCTTGACTGTTGGTCTTAGTACATACAACCGTTGCCGTCGCACCATAGGCATAAGAGCCACCACCAGATACAGAACCACGTCCCGCAGCAGAACTGTCAAGACTGACTGAAATTGTATATGACTTGGTAGTTCTCGTACCACGAGCCTCAAGAGTCACTGCACCTGTAATGTTTGTCGGAGCATACGTTACCGATGTTGAAACTCTGGTAGAACCATTGTACCAACCGTCGAATCCGTATGTATATTGAGCATTGCTCGCCATTACCGTTGCAGTAGAACCAGCAGCATTCGAACCATAACTTACAGATTCACTCGCACGACTCACTGAGGAAATATAACTTCCCTTATTGTAAGTTACCGTATAACTTCTCAGGCTTCTCGTTCCCTTCGCTGTGTACGTTGCATTAGCAGTTACACCCGTAGGAGCATAAGTCGCAGAAGAAGTCACCCTCGTTAAACCGCTATACCATCCATCAACACCATAAGAGTATTGAGCCGTCGTTCCGTTTACAGTCATCGTTGAACCAGCCGCATTTGCTCCGTGAGCCACACGTTCTGTCGTTCTACTCAAACTTGCCACGTAATCACCAGCCGAATATGTGATAGTATAATAGATTCTCGTGAACCTTGCATATACAGTCATCGAAGCCGTTACTCCCGAAATTGCGTAGGAAGCAGAACTACTCAACAACGTACCACCGCTCGCACCAGCCGAATACCATCCGTCGAACTTGTATCCCGCAGCAGCCGAAGCCGTTACCGTGATACTTCCACCATGATTTACACTTCCACCACCTGAAACAGTACCACCAGTCGTTCCGGCTGTATAGTTTCCTGTGCCGTCTGTGGTTCGGTAGTAAGCCGAAGGACTAACAGTATAAGAGTTGATGTTTGCTTTGGCTGTAAGAGACAGATTTGACTTGACAGCGGTCGGAGCATACGTCAATGAAGTTGATACACGGGTTGGACCATTATACCATCCATCAAATGTATATCCCGTCGTTACTGTCGCAGTACATCCTGTTGCATTTGCTCCCCAACTTACTGTTTCAGAAGTCTTGCTGATTGTCGCGATACCTGTTCCCTTGACATAAGTCACGGTATAAGTGTTCGTCGTGTATTCAGCCGTATAGGTCGCATTTGCTGTTACAGTCACTTCACGAGAGGCAGTAGTTACACCGTCAGACCATTTCGAGAATGTCTTTCCTTCAATAGCCGAAGCAGTGATAGTTACTTTCGTACCGTAATTATAAGTTCCAGAACCTGAACCGTTCACGACTGTCAACGTGTACTTATTCACTGTCGCAACGCCACGAGCCTCAAAGGTTCTCGCTGCCGTGATATTCGCAACACTCAACGCCAAAGTTGTTCCTATTCGTGCACTCCCTTCATACCAGCCACCGAATGAATAAGTGTACTGAGCCGTATTTGCCGGAAGAGTCGCTGTACAGGTTGCAGTTCCACCATAATTAACCGATTCACTCGTCTTACTGATAGAAGCGATATTCGCATTCTTCGTATAGGAGACTGTGTACTTATTAATCGTCGCAGACGCTGTCAATGTACAATTAGACTGAACTCCTGACAGAGTAGCCTTTCCAGCAGTTACCGTCAATGTTCCTGTTCCGGAGGTCTTAGTCCAAGTCGGAGTATTGTATCCCGTAGAAGCAACCGCAGTTTCTGAAGTTACTGTTCCGTTATACGCAACACGTTCTGTGGTCTTCGTCAAAGCATTTACACCTGTTCCTCGAGTATAAGTTACTGTGAACCAATTCTTTTGGAAGCAAGCATAAACCGTAACAGCAGCCGTCACGCTGTCAATGACATAACTTGCAGCCGTACTTACTTGAGTGCCACCTGCGTCGTACCATCCCTGGAATGTATAACCTGCCGCTGCAGCAGCCGTTAAAGTCGCTTTAGAGCCATAATTATAAGTTCCCGAGCCTGTTACCGAGCCACCGTTATTTCCTGTCGTAAACGAACCAGTAGAGTCCGTATCACGGTATTGAGCCGTTCCTGTAATAGCAAACGTCTTAATAGTGGCTTTCGCAGTGAGCGTCATGTTACTTGTTACGTTCGTCGGACCATACTTCAGAGCCGTGCTAACACGAGTCGCACCGTTGTACCAGCCGTCGAAATTGTAACCTGTCGTCAGGGCAGCAATAGAGCCAACAGCGTTTGCACCGTGTTCAACGGTTTCGCTGGTAGGAGTCACTGAAGCAATTCCCGTCTCTTTTGCATACGTGATGACATAAGTATTGATTCCGAACGATGCAGCATACGTTGCATTTGCCGTGACATTCGTAACAGTCAATTTCGCTGTCTTCACACCGTTACTCCAACCACTGAACGTGTATCCAGTTGCTGCCGTCGCAGTAGAAGAAGCCTCTCCACCATATTCAACACGAGCCGAAGTAGGAGCAACAGAGCCACCCGTTCCTGCTGTGAATGTTACGGTGAACCATTGACGTTGGAATCTCGCTGTCAGGCTGCGATTGCCTGTTGCGCTGAACGTATAGGAAGCACTGTCTGATACCTTATTCGAACCCTCATACCAACCAGCGAAACTGTACCCAGTGGCGGGAGTGGCTTTGGCTGTAACAGATGTCCCGTGAGTAACTGTACCGCCTCCGGAAACAGTTCCTCCCGTCGTACCACCCGTGAAGTCACCTGTCTCAGCAATACGGAATTGTGCAGCCAATGTGATTGAATAACTCTTAATAGTGAAGACCGCTTGAATTGTACGGTTCTTCGTGATTTCCCATCCCGGATACGGGTTGGTCGTTGACTCACCACCTGTTTCGTCAACCCACTTCGTGAAATTGTACCCAGTCGCAGGAGTCGCAGTTGACTTGACAGATGAACCATAATCATAAGTTCCTCCTCCAGATACCGTTCCCGCTCCAGTGGGCGTGATGGTGAATGAAAGGGTGTATCTGTTAAGCGTCCGAGCACCAATTGCCGTGAATGTTCTGTTCGCTGTGATATTAGATACGCTCAATGAAAGGTCGGACGATATTTTCGTGTCACCCTCATACCATCCTGTGAAGGAATATGTATATTGAGCCGTATTCGCTAACAATGTAGCCACCGCAGTTGCTGTCCCACCCCAGTTAATCTTCTCAGACGTCTTATTGATAGTGTTGATATAATCACCTTTCGAATAAGTAACAGTCCAAGTCGATGTGGCTTGCGTGATAGTTACTGTTCCAGTCACTGAAGATGTTGAACCCGTTACAGAAACTTTTCCTGTACGTTTCCCCACAGTATTCTTTGGGATTGGAATTTGCATTGAAAAGACGAACTCATCAACCGCTCCTGGGTCGTCAGGAATTGACGTCCCGTTCACAGTCAATAAGCCATTAGCGGTATAATTCGCAGGAAGAACAATAGGGATATCATTCCCTGTCCCAAGGGAAAAGGTTATCTTCGGTGAGTTGCTCTTTCCAGAAACAGTTATCGTCGAAGCACCTTCCCCCACGTCAAACGACGTTTGGTCCAGAGTGATATATTCGGCAGTTGGCTCTTGCTTTACTTGGTACGATTTTGCCGCTTCAATTCCTTTGACGACAGCGGTAACGACTGTCTGGCGTTCCAAACGTCCTTTATGGATTGTGCCTGAATTCGTCAGAGTAGCGTTTCCCTCTCCCGCCATAGGATTTACGGTCAACCAAGAATCTTTCGCCATACCTTAAATTCTTTTTAAATAGTTACTAACTAACAGTCCAAGGCACATTCGTGCTGACTTGGAATGTCTTACTTCCACCAGCAGCGTCGTAATCCAACGAGGTCGGTGTAACATCAAGATAATTAATCTTAGCAACCAGACTCACTGCTTCCTGAGCCGGAAATGTATAGGTCGCATTCGAACTCACCTTAGATGAACCACTGTACCATCCGTCAAATACGTCACCACTCTTCAACAAGTTACATTTCGCAGTAACTTGGTCTCCAACGTTCACTTCCGCTGTTGCTGTCGCTCCCGCAGTACCATTATTGATTTGAACCGTTCCTCGGCTTGTGACATCGGAATTGACTGAAAGAGTAACTTGGAACGCACCCTTCGCAATGTCTTTCAACATCACATAGTCATTATTTCCGTAGGAAGCCAAAGAATCAGCGTCAAATTTATTGGTCGCGATAAGTTCCTTCTTGCGGACGTAATCGTTAGCAGCCACGCCAATATCGCCAGGAGTTATCCCAACGCTGTCGGCAGCCTGTTTCGATGTCGCATACGGATTATTTGCCATGATTAAGAAGTTTTTCCAGCACCTGACTGGCAATCTACATATTTCTTGAAAACGATATTTCCTGATACGGAATTAATCTTGTCGATAATTCCTTGCCCAGTGAGTTTATCAAGAATGTTCTTTTCCGTCAGATTGTTCAAAATGCTTGACGGATTGTCTTGCTGAGTCTGAACCGCTGTCAGCAGTTCGTCGACCTTTGCTCCTGTAAATTTCGATTTGTACGCCATATCTTTTTATTTTAATGGTTATTCTTTCAATACACCAAAGTCCTCCCCAGTACTATCCTGGAACGGCTCGTCACTATCAAAAGGAATGAACGGTTCCCGAAGACCCAGTTGAGTAATCGTAAAGGAAGATGTCAAGGGGATAGTCCCTTCGGTGATTTTACCTGTTACAGTCATTCTCCTGTCGAACCCCTCATTCGTTTCAACTGAAAGAGGGACAGCAGCCGTCATGACTGACGGCTGTGCCTCTACTTTGCTTTTCTTTAACCGTTTCTTTCCCATTATTTCTAAACGTGTTAGGACAATTCCCAAGAAGTATTAGAAACGATAGTCTGAGATACGGCAGCACCACTGGCTTCAAGAGTGATTGTCTCCTGACCGAATGAGAATACAGGGTCACCAGCAGATTGCTTGATTTGAATCTGAGCCGACTGACCTCCAGCGGTCGTTACTTTCATTGCTGCAGTCAATTCGTCAATTGTCGTATTTGCTGCAATTCCAGTGAAAGTGATACTGAACTCAAACTCCTGCTGTGCTCCAGGGTCGCCAGTGATAGCCACATTATTGGTGGTTTCTACTCCACCAGCGGTGTACTTCGAAGGAAGAGTCAATTTAAGACCTCCTGCAACCACCGCACGAGTCTTAAGGTCAACCAATTCGAAGTTCAACTTCGAAGAGTTGGTTTTACCTGTAATCGTCAGAGTTCCACCTGCTTTTCCAACAGTTGTTTCTGCTCCATTCGTAAATGAAACGAACTCAGGTTTTCCTTTCTGGATAACCTTGTAAGTTTTATTCGGCGAAACTCCAACCGCCACAGCCGTTACAGTCGTCTCACGTTGTTCACGACCTGTGTGAACTGTACCCGTGTTCTGAACTGTCGCATTACCGTTTCCCGAAGCGGGATTGACGGTCAACCATGCTGCCTTTGCCATAATAACAAACGATTTTATAAATTAAACTAAATTATATCACCAACAAAGATACAAATAATTAGGGAGAAATACTACTCCAATCTCCAAGGGGTCTTCGCTTCAATCTCCTGTTCACCTTTGTTGTTCATCTCATCAAGCCATACATATCCCGAACCAAACTTGAACAGTTCGTCACCAACTGATAACACCCAATCGGTATTCGAATAGATAGTGTTCTCGCCTGTTGCTATCAATGAATCCAGCCATACATACGGGTGAGAAAATTCAAAATATTTGTCCAAAGGAGGCGGAACCCATCCTGGGTCTGACCCAACAGGTATTGCGTCCTCGATAACAAATCTTCTCACAATTTCAGGTCGAATGATAGAAGCATAATCACCAATGTCCTCGACCTCTATTGATACGTTCTTGACCAATATCGGCTGTGGAAACAAAGCGTTTTCCGCTATCAATTCATTCGTGCTGAAATCGAAGTAAGCAAACTCCTCTTCAAATGTATTTCTGGCTCCAATAAGCAACGCATATATAACTTCCCCCATCAGAATTGACTCAAGCATATTCTCACTGAAGCACATCAAATCAATCTTCGACAAGGCTGGTTGACGGAATCCCTCACGTTCATATTCAGTCCCACCAAACGTGTCTAATACGGGTGCACCATAACCGCCAAGCGGTGCTGGCTTATCCGTAGAACGTCCTGGCTCCCTTACGATAATACAGGGGAGATGACTTTTATCCTTTGGATATTCCATCTTTACCTGTATCTTTCGGGGACTCGTATTAGTTCTCAGGAACAGTTTCTTTGCTTGCTCATAGAAGTCAAAAGAGCCGTCCCTCGTCCCATAGAACATATGGTAGAGGAAGGTCTCATGCTCCGGCACACTTTCGTAATCATACTGAATGTACTGAAGCAACCCATCGACTATCTGTTTTATTCTCGCAATTAAAATCATCTTTATAATTGATTTAAAAATTCATCAATCGCCATGTCAGCAACCTCAAACACCTGTGCCTCGTCGAGTGCCCTGTCCATGAACTTCCGAGGTTCAAATCCCGGATTTATCCAACTTAACGGGTCGCTCTTATCACTCACTCTTCGGAATGTGAAGTATCCCCCACGATTCTCCTTATCAGTAGAAGCGATATCAATTCGTACGAGTCCTTGATATTGAGGTGCTTTGTGAGTATAAGCCGGAATGATTCCTTCGGCTGTTTGAATAGGTTTACGCTGCCCGAGTTGTGCATACTGTGTAGGAAGTTGATTCTTCTTTACAGGCTTCCCGCCATTACCCTTTGCAATATCGTAAATCTCTTTCGGCAGCCGATTTTGAAACACCATTGATTCCGCCACAGCGTCAGGAGTAGCGTACCGAAACGGAATTGTCAGATACCAACCCCCACTCGCAGATGTCTTCTTCTTTGAGGAGTTGGAAAATCCTGGCTTCATGTCAAAGGGAGCCTTCCCCTCTTCAAGAGCCAAAGCCAACCCGTCCTGTCCGGGAGCAAGCCCAAACACCACTTCCGTCGGACTCACCCTATCAACGTACATGGCATTCTTATACAGTTTTCGGGTCTTCTTTAACTCTCTATTGACAAGGTTCTCCCACTTGTTTACATACTCAGTCACCACCCGATTGATAATCTCGCCACCGAGTTCCTGAGCCTGCGAACCTGTAAGAGCAAACTCCGCTACGATTTCACTCAAATCAACGTGTATCGGAATCATTGTCGTCGTTATATATTATTCCACTTCCATCGTAATTAGGACGCTGCATGTCTATTAGGTGAGTTCTCCGTCCCACACCCTGTATCGGCATCTTGAGGATTTGAAACTGTCCGCTCTTCTTATCCTTACCTAACGAGGCTCGGATTTCGTGAGGCATATCAATGATGTGGTATTCCACCCTGTGTTTGTACAGGACTGAAACACCTGTCTCTGGAGGAACGTTCCCAGGAGCAAATCTCAAGCAATACGGGTTCTCGGGAACTATCTCATAGACTGATGGGTCTAACTTGATTAACGGGGACTCGGAATCCTTAAAGGTGTACACTGCCACGATACCATCCTCTATTGGGGCATAAGAGAGAAAGACAGCGACCTCGTCACCTATCATCTCCCTCGCCACCAACATTTCCGTAAACGAAGCATATTCATCCTCAACCGTCACTCTGTCAAAGTAGGAGAGGAAGTCTTTATCTTCATCCCGAACGGTTATCGCAGCCGTACCCATCAATTCCGGAGCCCATTGAACGTACTGTGTATTCCTGTTCAGACCTGTTACAAGTGCTTTGGTTCTCCTCGGATTTACGAAGAAGTATCCAAAGCCGTGACAGTTCTGACAATCAGGTAACGGACTGCCCGAGTTTCCCTGACACGGACAGCGTATCGCCTTTTCACAGATTATATCATAACCGTGCGCCCAAATAACCGAGTTAAAGTCATTCGGGCGAAAACTCACTTGAGGCTGTCCATATAAGGACTGCTCGGGAGCCTCTGATATAGGTCTTTGTCCTGCCATTATACGTATCTCCTTTCATTATTAAAACGCTCATTCTGTGAGCGACTCATCTTTAACCGTGTTTCCGCAGAATGTTTTCTTCCAAGAAAAGGCTTTCGACCTTTTCTGGCTTCGGACATCTTCCTACGAGTTTCCTCAGAATGTTTCTTACCAACATGAGCAGCAAGTAACTTCTCCCTGATATATTCCGGCATCGGAACCCCTTTATTCCACGGAGTTTTCCCTTTGTGAATTTTCGACATTTTCTGCCTAAACTCTTCTGTCACTTCTTTACCAGTGCCGTCACCGCCTGGAGTTGAATTGTACCCGTTTTTATACGAGTCAAAGTGTTCAATACAGGCTTTCTCAAACAAAGGTAATCTTTCAATAGGAACATCGTCAAGCAAGCATTCCATGTGAAAATGTTCTTCGCCATATTTTCTAATCGCTGAATGAAATTGAAACTTATCTTTGTGATTCAACGACGCATATACGTGTTCATGAAATCTTCTCGAAAGTCTTCTTGAAGTTATTCCCACATATACTTTATCGTTTATGTCATTCCAGATAATATACAATTTCCCACCTCTTAGCATACCACGAATTTTATTTCATCATAAATTAACTTTATTCGCTTCACTGTCTCTTTGATTTCACGTTCATACTGAACCAATCTCGCCCCATACCCTGCGTTGGTTGCTGATGATGTTGAACTGATTGATTGGCTCAACCCGTCAACCCCTATCGACTGGGCAGCGATACCCGCACCCAATATCAAGTCACCAGCAATTCCAAGTGGTCCAAACGTAGCCAATTTCCCCGTCAGATTGATTAAGTCCATAGGCATATGGTCGAGGTCAAAGCCTGTAATATACTGGAAGTCCCAATAATCCGGAATCATCCTGAAGTGCTGGCTTCCCAATTGGGTTGTCAGACCACTCAAGATGACCTCAGCATTGGCAGTAGCAACAGCCGAACCCGTGGGAACGATTGAAACTCTTCGCTTATATAGACCATAACTGTTCTGGTGAGTTGTCAGCCATTGTGTCGGATAGGAAATTTGCTCAAGATTGTTGAACCGTCCCGTCAACGATATCGGTTTGTTGACGGGATAGTTCGTGAACAGAATAGGGAAACTCTGCCAATAGTCGGCTCGGTAAAATGTCAACTTCTCTTGGTCAATGAACTGGCGCATCAGTTTCAGGTTGAAGAAGTTCTCAACCTCTCTTTGAGCAGCCTGTATATAGAACCGCATACTTTCACTGCTGAAAGAAGTCCCGTCGCCTCCCTGTATGGTTATCCCGTACAGGTACAAAGAAAAAATCTCCGTTGGATTAAATATCATCCCCGTGTTCTTTCTATACTTCATTGTCAAAACAAGTTGTCCCATCTCGCATTACTCTTTAGAAGCGTTTACCAAAAATTCGATGATTTCGGCTTTGGTTTTTTCAGCAACAGCGGTCATGTCAATACCACCCTCCTGACCGAAAGCAATCAGTTCATCTTTCTTCATTACACCCAATTCCTTGCGTAGAGCAGCCTCTTCCTCTTCAGGAGTAGGGGTTCCCTCGCCACCTGTTACTTCGGGGTCAGCGTCTCCCTGAGTTTCCTCGCCTGTACCCTCTGTTGGGTTCTCTACGATAGCTTCAGGTGCAGGGGGTGTAACTGTCTCGGCTGGGGGAACGGTTCCCGCAGCGAGTTGAATACGAGCCTCGTGTTCACGATTGTATTCGTTCTTCCAGTTTTCAACCTCTTGCTCGAGTTCCTCAATCTTCTTTTTGTTCGCTGTATTGATATTTGTCAGGCGAGCAATTTCTTTCTTGTACCACTCTTCACGGTCTTTGAAGTCTGACTTCATCTGAACCTCTTTCGGGGTTTCGAATACAGGCTGTTTGCCGTGTTCGTACAGGTCGGGGATTCCTAACTTGAGGACTTCCTTACCAAAGTCGTCTTCAACCTCAGCAACACAATTCACAAACTTCACGTTCTTACCATTGTAATTGATGGTTTTGTTTCCCGCTTTTCTGTTAAACAGTTTCATAATTCTTTGAATTTTATTTATGATTATAAAATTAATGGGGATGGGACATACACCCCATCCCCATCATTATAACGTAATTGTCCTCATTATTAGGTAGTCGGCAAACCAATCTTACCGATGTTGATAATACGGGCAATCTTTCCAGGCATATACTCTACCGGAGTTCCGTAGTTCAATACAGAGAATGAACGTCTCGGACCAACAATAGCGTAATCCAGTTTCATGGTTCCACCCAGTTCCAGATACTCAATCATTTCACTTCCGTTGAAGTAAACGAGAGCAGACTTGGTTCCGGCAATCCAACGGTTACGGTCATGAACCTCTCCCGGATTAGCACCGTCCCAACCAGCAGCAAGTTCAGTCTTGCTAACTTCGAAGATAGGATAGAAATCAGCGATGCCTTTGTCGACCGGATTTGCTTCGGTACGATAGATGACATAACAGGTTTCAGGATAAGCCGAAGAGTTTGCACCAGCAAACTTCAGAGTCACAGACTGAATTGCGCCAACAGCCTGTTCAGCGTCGTTCAGCAAAACGGGTTCAGACTCTCCGTAACGGTTCTTCGCTGTAACAGCATAGAAGTAGTCACCAGCGTGAACAGAACCGAACATTCCCTTTGCGTCAACGGCAACAGCGACAGGAGTCGTAACATCCTTAATAGGAGCGTTCGGAGCCTTGTCAGAAGTCTTACCACGACCCAACTTAATCGGCTGGTTGAAGTCGAAGTATTTGTCCGCTTTGATGTTCACCTTACCAAACTGAGTGGTGATGTCGTTTACCGACTGACCCATAGTTGCGCCCACAACGCCACCAGCCATACCAACGATAACACGTTTAGACTCGTGGAAGAGTTTCACGTAGTTGTTGAATACGACAGGGGAAGAAACGATACGGTCGATGATACCGTTTCGGTCGTTTACAACTGCCTGAGCAGCGTCCTCAACCAAAGCGTCGTTCAGAACAGAACCGTTTGCGTTCAGTACGGCAGGGTCTCCGAAGTAAGCGTCAAGCACCTGTTCAGAAGTTTTCCCCAGCAAGCCACCTGTGATATCGTTGATACCAGCAATGTGCTGTGCGAATACACCGTCGAACTCTTCAGGAACCTTTGCAGAGTCAGCGTCAATCACTTTCTTGTCAAGGATAGTCTGAAGCAAGATGGTCTTGTTTTCAACTTCCTTGGTGTACAGTGAACCAACGACAGTCTTGACAATCATACCCGGATGAGTAACCTGTCCAGTCACACCTGTGAACTTGACAACGATTGACTTCCGACGATATGCAGAGTCGGTCTCAGTAGGAGTTTCGCCTTCCTGATTGAAGATGCCCACTTCCTGACCATACTTGTACAACTGATTGTACTGATGAACAGTATTGTCAATCTTCTGACGGTTCAACTCATTCCAGAACACCAACTGGTCCAAACGGTTTTCAAGGTTCTTCAGCACAGAATCCAAGGATTCAGGTTTCAGACCTCCACCGTTATTCAATTGGTCGTTGTACTGCATACCAGTCAACAGACCTGCTTCCATCGCCTTCAAGATTTCATCCGAAGACATACTTTCCAACGGATTTGTAGCCTCCGTTCCATTGTAATTGAATAAATCCATTTTCGTATATTATTTAAAGTTTCGTACGAAATTATTTCACGAGGCGAACGTTCTTCTTGTTATACATATACAAGGCTGCGTCTTTACCTATGTCCCCACCAATCGGGTCAAGCAAATAGGCAGTTGTATTGTCGCGCAAAGACTTCTGTATTTCGGGGTCGGCTTCCTCGTCAATCGATTTAGCAATCAACTCACGAACAACCGCACGGTCTCTCGAAATGCTCAGAACTGTTTTGTTGTCCTCATCCTTAGCACCGCCACCTTGTTCAATGCTTTTCTCGATGATAGCCTTGCTCAGACCAGCACTCTTGAATTCAGGAGCCGAATTTCCGAAAGCGATAATCGCCTGTCGCATACCGTCCAAAGATTTTTCAATCTTGTCAGTAATCGGCTCAAGAGCCTTTTCTACGATAGCCGGAATAGACTTCAGCAGGTCATCCTGAGACTGATTGAACTTGCCAAACAGGCTGTCCTCAATACTCTTGATGATGTCGTCAGAAAGTGACTTCGCAATGTCGTCCTTTTTCTTGTCGCCATCGCCACAGCCGTTACCCTTTTCGAGGTCGGGGTCGTCATCGCTTTCTCCCTCTTTCTTGTCAGGGTCTTTCTTGTCCTTGTCTTTGTCTTTTTCCTTCTTCTCGTGATTTCCATCACCGTCGCCTTCGCCATGGTCATCCGGACCACTTTGAACCGACTTTTCCAATTTGATTGAGCCGGATTCAATCCAACCAGCAATCACCTCTTCTGTAAACCCACTGCCAAGCAATGATTTTACGAGGTCGTCATTTTTTTGTTCATCAGTTAATTGTACCATACTACTTTAATTTTTCGGATTAAAAATATTACAAAATTTCTTTTCCCTAAAATAAGTCATCAAATGCCCTCTTGGATAATACGGAATTTTGAATCGATGACAATCCTCTTATTCCCTATCACCTGTTCGAACATGACATCACGCTTGAGTTGGCTCTTGAGTAAATCACCAGTAGGAATGAAATCCTGAGATTGAATACCTTTCACGAAATCGATATACGAATTGAAGTTTACAGGAGTAAACGTCAGCGCAATATTATTGATAATTGCCTTCGTGATATGTTTTTCGTTCTTCGGGTCTCGCTCCAAGGCTTTTCCCTCAATAGACATTCCAGGCTTTCTGGTTGAACCGCTTTCGCGCATTTCAATACACTTGTCCCAAAAGGCTCTTGCCTCGGGAGACTCGCTCCATAACTTTCCTTTCACCCAAAATTTGTTATCGACTATCTTCCCGTCAAGCGGTTCACCAATCCAAAACCTACTTTTCAATTCTTTTGCTCGAACTGTTAGGTGGTCAAGATTGAACAAACCATGCTTGAGGAAATAGTCTATAACGAACCCATTGGGCTCCATTGAGTCACCCTGATAATCTTTGCTGTCGTCACTCGCGATACCCTCAAATATCATATTCTCGTAGCGACGGTCATCACCACGAGGATACTCGGCAGCGTCAGACTTCATGAAGTCTATCGGCAACCAGAAGTTAAAATCATTTGGGGTCTGCTTCTTCATACTTCCACTTTATAAATTTGTGACAAAGTTACAAATCATTTTAGAAAGTTACAAATATTGGGTCTCCAACATAATCGGTTCCACGCTCATTCGCTGCCATAAATTCTTCTTGAGGAGTCCGGACTTTCATGGGTCCAGTCATCAATGAATATTTCATTTCCTCGAGAATACGCATCATGTCGTTGTCGTCCCCTGTAAACACTATCTCAACCTCTGTTAAGCGGTTGGTCGACGGGTCTTCACGGTAACGAGTGTCATGAATAATTAGAGGCTTCACAAATTTGAGATGACCGTTTGTCCCAACTGTTACTTCCTCCGCTCCGCTGATACCTTTCATGATTGTTTCAACACACTTCATCGGGTCTCGTACAGGTACGGAAACTTTTCGTTTGTCCCCATCCATAGATTCCGGTTCAAGCGGTTTCACGGCTTCGATGTCCAAAGCCTTTTTCAGGATTGATGTAAATCCCGGAACGAATGCTTCGGGGGTGATACGTCCTTCCGATAAGGCTTTCATCAGCGGTTTGACTTCCTCTATCTGATGTGGCTTCATCAGCATGTCAAGAACTATCTCTCCTTGGTCGAAGATAAACGGCTTCAAAGGAATCTGTCCCAAGTCAATGAATTCAGCGAAACAATGTTCCGACGCATCAACTGTTACAGGCTGCAAGCAATCCACCCAAACTTGGAAATACTTGATATGCGCATCCTCTGTCTTATGCTCTCCAAGGTACACAATTCCCCTCCCCTCAATTGGGTCAAGATTTGTCTCCTCTTTAAGTTCCCGAAGCGCAGCCGTCTCAAAGTCCTCTCCTGGGTCAACATGACCTCCAGGGATACATACCTTACCAGTAGGAATAAAGTTCTCAACACGATGTAAAACGAGGACTCTACCATCCTTGTCAAAAGCAACCACATCAGCATACTTTGTCGGCTCGCCTGTGATTGACTTCACGATGTCGAAATACACCTGTTTAGACAGTTTGCCACCACGATAAGCCTCTTCAGCCTGTTCGAGAGCGTCAATACCTTTACAGATGTCACCAACGTCGGGGTCGTTACGGTATGCCTCGAGCGATTTCAATATCTTGTTTCTTTCATTCACGGCTGACGAAACTTCCTTCTGGTGCTCTTTTAGGAATCCTCTGTACTTTTCAAATACTTCGGATTTCTTCTCCTCAGGTAAACCATCCACACCGTCAATGACAGACTTCTGAATTGAAAACTTGTCGGACAATTCCTGACCCAAAGTTTCAAGGTTCGCCAACTGACCTTTCAACTTCCGATAGTCCTCAACCTTTTCTTGGGTTGATTGAATTCCTAAAAATTTCTTCAAGTTCATAATTATCATCTTTTAGACTGTATATTCTTTATTTCCAATTGTTATCTTCGCTCGGCTCTTCCGTTCAACCTTTCGCTCATAATTCTTAGGAGGCTCGAACTGATGTGTGTCAGGGTTCCATACATATCCCTTCGGCAAGTAACGCAAGTCGCACCGACAGAACGGGTGAACAGGGTGTATCGTCGCTTTCCAATCTTTTGACTTTACACCATAGTTCGTACCGTTTGCCATGAGTTCCGAAAGCCTGAACACCCGTGGCTGGCTCCCGATACCCCCTGTTAGGTACAGTCGTATGCAATGGCGACAGGCTCCAGGAAAGACATCGAAGTAAACCAACGGGTCGGGGTCTTCTTCCATCATGATTTCGGCTCTTCCGAGATTGTATATATCTTGACTTTCCGTCTCAACGATACGTCCCCAATCCCGCTGCCAGTCATTCATTTGGTTAGCGAGGTTTGAAGTAATCTTCTTGACAGAACGCTTCTCGAACGTGCCTTCGAGCATCTCCTTCCGTAAAGTCGCATCAGCCTTTGCCTGCTCTTGAGCCTGTAAGTAACTGAGTTCCTCTGCGGAAATTGATGCTCGGACATCGTTCTTGATGCGGTCGGCAAATCCTTTGATATGAGTATAAGTTTTGTTAGCGGCAACCTTGTAGAACGCCATTTCCCTCGCTGTGGGCTCAAATAAGCCCATTTTAGACAGAAACGCAGTAAACTCGGAGTAAGTCATCTGAGCGGTGGCTTTCGTCCCAACAGCAGCCGAAACACGACCAAAAAGAAACGCTTGATAATGGGAAGGGAATTTAGGAATCAGTTTCACCAAGTCAACCCCTTTCTTCTTCAGGAGCGCAAGGTCTTCAGTTGTTAGGTAGTCTTTCCCCAACACCTGTGCAACCATCTTCACTACTGCGAGGTCGATGTTTGTCAAAATCTTCTTTATTTCATCTTCCGTGAATAACATTATCTTTTCTTCTTTTGTATTTCAACCATAGTTTCAACAACGTCTCCGAACAGTTTAACAGCGTTGAACGCATTCTTCCCTTTACCCTCGTATTCCTTTTGAACCTTTGGATATCTCATCGGGTCGACGTGATGATGAATTCGGGGTGATGCTGGTGCTTTCATTTTCTTATTCCTAATTGTGAATCAATGAACTCCAAAGCCTTTCCGAGAATAGGGTTCTCCATAGACTTTTCAACCATCATCGCCTGTATAGCCTCTTCCGCTGTTTTAGGTGAGCCATTTCCTTCTTCGCCATCGACGATTTCGTTCATGCCCTCGCCACCCATCATTTTGTTGGTTTGAGCCGACTGATACACCGTGTTAAGGATAGTGTCCTTATTCGGGTCGAACTTTCTGCCTGAATACTTTTCGAACATATCCTCGAGCGATACAAAGCCAGCCTCAGACTTCTTCTTATCCAGTTCAACCTGTGCTGCCTCGTCCTCGATTTCAATACCTGTAAACACGAGTTCCAAGCGGTCGTCAATTTCGCTGATGATATACTTATTCAGAATATTCTGATAGAACACTAACAGCGGAGTCAGACCTTTCTGTTTAGAGTGGTCAAGACGTTCCTTCTGTCCTTCCTGTCCAAATATACGGGCAGCGTCCTGGAATTGAAAGCCCAACTCCGATGGGTCCATACGGTACACGGCACACGCAATCACCAATAGGAACTTAATCCATTCAGTGAACTCCATGTCTCGGTTCGTCTGCTGTAAATCAATCCACTCAAGGTCTATTCCCTGAATGACGGGTATCTTGTGAGAATTGTACACGGTACTCATCGTCTGTTTCCAATCCTGACGAAACTCGTTCAGGGTTCCTTGGTCGACGTTTCCGTTCTTCACATTGATAAAGCCTTTCGGCTGACTACCTTGTTTGAAGAAGTTACCATTGTACTGCATTCCCCACAAAATCCATGTCACGATTTCAATCAATGTTTCCAACTCCGAACAGCCGTATCCATTACGCAACACGTTGGTCGTCTTGTTACGGATACCATAACCCAACTCCCACGGATAGAAAACTACATACTCATCTGATACAGGGTGACGGATAATCTGCCCATCCCATACCATAGCATAGCGAGGCAAATAACCATGCCAGCGGAAGTTCTCGAACATCTGTCTGTATCGTGGGTCGTTTGTGTCTAACTGTCGTATCAGGGCAGCGTCAACAGCACGATACTTCTTGAGGTTCATGTTCCTTGCACGAACGAGTTCAAATGTCATCTGGTCAAGCACAAGGGAGTCCCTCAATACTTTACGGGTAAACTCTTGAAAGTTGTCCTCGCATTCCCATTTGTCATTCTCTCCACCGTCTTCAAGGAAACGAACTATGTAATCGACAATCTTCTTGTCTTTTGCTGACAGTTCCTTTTCGTCAGAACCCTCCGAGCCTGGACTTCGCTTGTAACGAATTTGGTATCCTGGCTTCTGGTCGTCAACGCTGTACTTCAAAAAGTTCTGAACCTGTTCAATACGTGTGTTGATGATAGCCTTAATGATGAAGATATCGCCCATTCGGTTTAGAGTCCCAAATGCTATACCGTTGTTCGGGTCGCGATACCCCTTACCATTGAAGCCTATCTCCGACGGGTTCCAAAGGATTGATTTAATTTCCGGCTGGGGTGCTCTCCTGCCGTGCTTCTGTTGCTCAGCGATAAACGCTTGTGCCTTCATCACCTCTTCAAAATTCTCTGAGTTTAGGGACTTCTGAAGACGGTTCCTCAACGCTATCGGAGCAGCCTGAGCCATGATTTGGAGTTCCTGAAGAGACAGTCCATCAAGACCGTCTATGGGAGCCACATTATTGGCTCCCACTGAACTCCTGTTTTTTGATGAACGGTTCTTCTTACTTCCCATAATTAAATAGTTCCAGGAGTGACGTATGTTTTGGCTTCATAGGTACGACCACCGTAAATGAAACGGATAGTGAACCAAGTTACCATTTCCGGACGCAAAATACCCAAGTCTTTCACGATTTCAAACATCAGTGAATTTGAAGCCTTTGCGGTCAGCGTTTTCTTGTCTTCGCTCAACGTACCCAAGTCGGCAGAATTTCCACGGAACTCAAGTTGTCTTTCGTCGGCAAATACCTGTACTTGATACTCTGATGTTTCCTGCTCATCAGCGTCAGCAGCGATTTTCTTGAACTTCGCAACCAACCAAGGCAGCGATGCCTTAGAAGCAGCGTAATCGTACTGGTCTGTATATAATTTGGGAACCACAGCATAATAGGTCGCCTCGTTAAAAGCCACACCCAGTTGCAACCCGAAGATTGTACCTACTTCAGCAGGAACGCCACTTGTGAAGTCAGCAGACTCATCAATGATGAGTTCATTACCCTCGTAGCATTCTACTTTACATTCACAGGTCTTAGCAGCATTCAGCATCATCGGGATAGTTACTTCGTCTCCCATTTTGAAATTCAGACCAGCCTGTACCAGACCATGATAATTTTTACCAATAAGTCCGGTCACCATGAAGTTGTTGATAGTTGCTAACCCATCGGTCTCAACCGTAACAGCCTCCGCACCTTTCGAATAAACATATTTCTTCATCTCTTTTATGTTTTAATTCTACATTTATTAAACGATACAAATTTACAAACAAAAACGGCACTAATAAAGCATGATATCCTTATTCTTTCTTTTGGCTCTCTTTACCACGCTTTTCCAGTTCCCCCTTAACTTTCATTATAGAGTAAAGCAACTCCGCTCTCTGAGACTTCTTGATTGCTTCAAAGTTCTTATTTAAATCGTTCACAAGTCCTTTCTCCATCTTCTTAAGATTGTCGGTAGGGATATTCTTAATGTTTGACCACTTTTCATCAACCCCCTGTCGAACTTTCTCTGACAGGTATTTCTTCAGATTGACCTTTCCGCTGTTAGGGACGTCCTCAAACTTGACACGGGTGTATGACTCTTTCACCTCTTCTGAAGTTTCTTCTTTCTGACGCTGGTCATACAGTTTGTCTTCAGCCTCGTCTAATTTCTTATACTCAGCCTCATACTCGTCTTTCAACCGTGTTGTTTCCGCATCGTATTTGTTAGTCTTCTCTTTCAAAGTGTTCCACAGTTCTTTACGCTTCTTAGCAGAATCCGGATGGTCGCTTTCGTACAGTTTGTCAATCTCGCTTCGAATTTCATCAGCCTCTTTGTCATACTTCTGGCGAGCCTCTTCACGTTTACTGTCATACTTCTTTGAGGCTTCCTTCTTCTTTTGTTGAACTTGATAAATAGGGTCGGCAGCCTTGTCCGTTTTCTTTTCACCTCTTGATTCCTCTTTCTTGGGTTCTTCTTGTGCTTCAATTTCTTTTATTTTCTCATCCCTTGTACGCTGCAACAGTGCTAACTGGTGTCCAGATGGAATACCCATACGATTTAATTCATCGGCATGTTTCTTCATCAATTTAGCATACTTATCTTTTATTTCGGAAATCTTTTCTGCTTTGGTTTTATTCGAATCTTTGATGATAGCACTGTCATCTAAACGATAACCACGTGTTTTCTCTTCCTCTTTCTGGGCTTCGTTTATCTTCTTACTTGTTTCCTTCGCTTCCGCAGCATTACGTTTCTCTTCGTTTGCTTTAACACCTGAATGTATCTTTTCAGCCTGTCTTTTTGCCAACTCTAAATTATTCTTCTTTTCTATGAGAACCATAATTTCTTCCTGGGGAAGTTTCAACTTGCCTTCGTTGATAGCAGCGATAACCTTATCGACAGCCTCAAGTTCCTTTGCAGGGTCTTTTTCGTTAGAGGAAGTCTTCTCAGGCTTCTCTTCCTCTTTCTTTTCAGAACCGTACTTCTGCCCCACGCGATGTTTGCGTCTATTCTCAGAAGTATCAGTGTATATGCCTGAACGAGATTTTTCTAATCTTTCATTCAAAATTGATTTTTCTATTAGTGTCGTCATATTCCTTACAGTTAAATTTGATTACGCAAATATATTACGTTATCTTGAATAATCAAAGAGTTTCCCGAAGAAAACTCCTAAATTATTCCCAGGACTCAGGAAGAAGCGACTCTTTCCCGAGTTCTTTAGCACGCTTTTTAATCCACCGTCTCGCAGCGGCAGGGTCTTTCGCCCGACCAACACTACGAATGGCGTCTTTCAAATCCTGAGTATTACGAATAGGGAAAGAGCCATCTTTCATGGCTTCTCCCTCTTTCGCCAATTCATGTCTTTCCTTTTCCGGAAAATCGTGTTTATTCAATGATTTCTCAAGCAGCGTTTCCATTATTCAACCGGAATTTGGTTCTTGTACGGCTGACCCACACGTCCCAGACGCTGATTGTCAGGGGTATCAGCATAAACACCTGTTCCCAACGACTTCATGATGTCGCCCTCCGTTTCATCGTTCAACGATTTCAGGAACTCCAATGTAGGAGAATAAGCCTGTCCAACACGGTTCAGGCGACGATTTTCAGGGGTGTCACGATATACACCTTCCAAACCTTTCATGACAGTTCCGTCAGCAGCCGTTTCCCACTCAACCTGTTTAGGACGATAGAAGCGAATGACGTCTTTACCCTCTTCGTCAGCGCATACGGCTTTCTGAAGATACATTACGTCAGCCACGAAAGCCTCTTTCTCCTCGGCTGTAAGTTCGTTGGCACGACTCTTCATGATTCCTTCCTTGTAATAGGAAGCCACCTCATCGGGTGTGAATACCTCGTATCCATTGTTACGAGCAGTTTCCTCAAACAACTGGAGGGAAACTTTCTTTCCTTTATTTTCCATACGACTTGTAAAATTAAAAATTCTTTGTGAGCAAAGTTATTCATAAAATTTTAATATGGTAGGAGTGAGTTCAACGGTATGGCTCTAAAATAAAAACGGGCAGTGAGAAGATTCACATCCTCTCATGCCCCAGATTTCTGTCAAATACTTAAAACCTAAACTTTTCTTTAATGAACAAAAAGAATCTTCTTCAAAAACTTTTTAGATGTCAATCAAACAATGTAAATCAAATCAAACTTTAGACGATGTTCGATTAGGCGAACCAGACCGAACACAAATATAACGCTGTCAATGCACAAAAGTTTTTCTCATTTCCATATCTCCTAACAACATCGGCTGCGACAGCAGCCTCTCAGGGCGAAGTCCATCGGAGATGGCGAAGCCTGTAAACTCCGAACGCAGTGAGGCGTGTTTTCGACGTGAAAATGACTTCTTAAAATTTCCGTTCGGGACTCTAACTTGTATTCTATTGAAACTTCTATTGTACTCATATATTGATACACAAATTTTCGAGTCCGTGAGTCTTCCCTATTTTATGGGGAGTCTTCACCCACAAATTTTGTTTTATAAAAGGTGGTTTGAGCGCAGTATAAAAGGTGGTCTAAGGGGTTATAAAAGGTGGTTTGAGCGCAATAAAAGGTGGTTTGAGCGCGTCGACAAATTTATAAACAGGCTTTTGAGCGCAGTTAATTTACAGTCTTAATTCGAAGCCAAGCCTGTTTTTAAGGTGGTGGAAATGATTCTACCCCTTTTATAAATTTTCCCGTTATATTTGTGTAGAAATTAAACATTATATGATATGAAAAGAAATAAAGGAATTATTCAATCGAACTTGGCGACCTTTGGCGTCTATAAGTTCACATCGTGGCAAATGAACTGTTTGGTTCATCTTGTCGAACAGTTGCAACCTGCTATGTCCCGTGATGTTGACTGGCTGAACGCTGACTTGAAAGTTTTCCAGGAAACTCTCCCCCTGGATAAGAACGGTAATCTTCTCATCCCTATACAAATGAATGAGATTGATAAACACCATCACGGCTCTATCGTTCTTAACGAAATAAAGAAGATGTTCAAACAGACGATTAAATACAACTTTACCAACGAACAGGGTAAATTGGTTCGGAGGGAGTGCTATCTTATCTCTACGATGGATATTGACGAGGATGACAACATCGTACTGGGAATGCCTGTTACAAGTTTGCGCTGGCTTCTATATTATGGTAAGGGAATAGGAGGCACAATCTACGACAAGAAGTCTGTCGTATCAATGAATGGTGTCTATGCAAAACGTATTTTCATGATGTTAAGTCGTTGGAAGGATAAGCGTGTCTTCTCTATGAAGATATCCGAACTTATGAATGAACTTCAAACTCCGGAATATGCTGTTAAAGATTTTGAAAAATATGTTTTAAAGACCGCTTTCCGGGAAATGATTAACAACCTCAACTCGGTTCTTCAGTTCAAATACTCCCTTTCCTATACAGGTACAAAGGTCGGGAAAGGAAAACGAGGATTCGATACTGTCACGTTTAAAGTGTATGATAAACTTTCTGAGGCTCAAATGGAAGAGTTCCTAACAGACTCATGGAGCAACAGAATAAATGCTATCTAATATGGGCAAAGAAGAAACTTTAACGGTGCTGAATCTTCAGGCGGAATGTGACCGTCTGAATAAGAAGATTCTCTTTCTTGAGAAGGAGAACCGTGAACAGCGCAAAGAGTTGTCCGACTATGCCAAGCGAGAAGAACAACTGTTAGGAGAGATTGAAACGCTCGAATCGGAACTCCGTGAGATTACCCGTGAACAGCGTCCTAAATATACACCCACGCAACCTGTGGAATCTGTAGAGGATTTTCTTCATCCCAAAGTAGATACTGGAACTGGGCTGAACCGAGTGGGCAAGAAAGGCTTCGAAGAAAAGTGGGAAGACTTCATGTATGCTTATACAGATGAAATCTTCATTGAGGCTGACCAGCCTGATGTACTTTTCTATCGTGACAGTGCCGATAATTGCTTTGTCACCCCAACGGGGAACACTCGGTTGCCTTTCCCTATTCTACAAGAAGACCTCGACCGCTATAATATCCTGAAAGTTCGACCATTGACTTGCGAGGAAATGGAGGAAGTGTGCAAAGAGTTCGATTTAACTTAAATTTCAATTACAATGGTACAAATGAAGCCTTTTCATTACCTGTACGTCATCATCGGTATGTTGGTGGCTGCGTTCTTTGGAATCTCACTTGATATGGGTATCACGTGTATGATTCCGGTCTCATTCGTTGTCATTGGGTTGTTCGCTTACCAGAACATGAAGAAAAATCTTCCTGTCGGACAGGCTATCCTCAACGGAGGTCTTCCACCACTGATAGGCGGTCTTCTCATTTGGCTATGCTTTCTACTTGGTAACTGGTTCAATGTAGGTGGCTGATGAAGAAACTGATATTCCTTTTCTTGACATTGCTGATTGTAGGCTGTGCGACAACTCGGAAGACTGTGTTCTTCGAAAGAGTGACTCCACAGCCTCTTTCAGTAATTGACAGCCTGAACACCGTTCACGGCTTGAGCGTCCCTACGAATTTAGACTCGTGGGGAAAGACGTACTTCATCGGAAGCGATTCCGTGATGACCACTGTGTATGTCCTTACTGAAAAGAAGGATAAAGTTCTGTATATCTTTTCAGTCACACAAACGGCTGGAAAGGATGATGTTCTATTCAAATTTAGGCAAGAATGATAACGAAAGGACTTGGATTTATTGAGAGTGGCGTCAATCCGAATGATGCCACTTATGCTGCTCCGAAGATTGAACTTCCGAAGCGGTATGAACTGCGGGAACAACTTCGTGTCTATGACCAAGGCAGCAAGGGAAGTTGCGTGTCCTGTACAGTTGCGGAGATGTACAACTTCTATTGCAAATCGAAAGGTCGTGAACCGTCTATCGGCTTTGAATACCTGTACGACCAGCGTTCTGACAAGACTATTGACGGAATGATGCCTCGTGAGGCTTTCGAAATTTTGAAAGGTGAACACCGTGTCGAAGTATTCGCCCGTATTGGCTCTCTGGACGCTCTCAAAAAGAGTGTTCTTACCAATGGGGCAGCACTTATAGCGATGAATGTATTTTCGTATAATGACGACTTTTGGAACGGTGATGAGTTCATGGGTGGTCACGCAGTAGCGGTTGTTGGCTATGACGAAACAGGTCTCATCATCAAAAACTCCTGGGGAACATCGTTTGGTCGGGGTGGTTACACTACTCTTCCATACAGTCAGTTCAACAAAGTTCGTGAGGCTTGGACACTTCTGTCTTAAACCTGTTTCCTCCCTAATCATTGAGCACTTCCTCTGGGAGTGCTCTTTGTTTTTCTTCGAAAATCAAGAAGCAGTCTGCGTATAGGTGGCAGTTCCGCTTCGCGTCGTCGTCGCACTGTTCGCTGATGCCGTAACATTCGAACCGCTTACTGAGAAGCCTGTACCCGAAACAGTCGGTGTCCATGGAACATTTTCCTGGGTTGGTGTTTCGACTCCGTTTATAACTTTCTTTCGGTAGGAAGTTACGGTAACGGATTTCGTTTCACCACCAGCGACGAAACTGAGCGATGTCGGAGTCACGGAGAAGTAATAGTTCCAAGTTACTACTCCCGCAGCCTGACTTGCGCCAACAGTACGTGTCATCCCGCCACCAGCGACTGAAAGGCTCGTACTGCGTGTGGATTCTGTCTGGTTAGCAGACGCTGCGACAGTCACAGTTGTGCTACCACTTCCTCCGGAGTCCGGAGTTGCTGTAATAAAATCTTTCTTCATAATTCTTAAAATTAGTTATAACTAAATGAAATTTCACCGCAAATTTAGCGGTTTATATCTCGAAATCAAAATCCTTTGTCGTTATCCTACAAAACGAGCCTTCCGGAGATAGGCAAATCACCTCTGTTTGGTCGTCTAAATACGATACAGATAGGACGGGGAGATAAGTGTATCCATCAATATAGAAAATGCCTGCAGGCTCCCCGTTAAGACCGTCAAACGTGGGAACGGGTATCTTGCTGGTAACAACCTGCCGCCCAGCGAATGGTCCGAAGTCCTTAACAGCCATTTTCGGGCAGACCAAAACCTGTTCAAGTTCGGTAATGAACTTTCGCTTCATATTCAAGTAGGAATTCAGGATTATGCCTGTTCCTATCTTCCCCTCGATACCGTATATCTTCCGAGTTTCGTTACGAACGACTTGGAGTTCTCCTGGGGAGAGTTCTTCGAAGTCCTTCTCGAGGATATCGAGAAGTTGCTTGTTTCTTTTCTCTTCTTTGTTCATGACTTCTCAATTTATATATGTATAACGTGGACGCAATGGCTTTGAGATTGATTTTCGCCAGAAAATTCCTTTAACCATTCTTTCCACGAGTAAACGGAGTCGAAACACCAACCCAGGAAAATGTTCCATGGACAGTTAAAGGTTCTTTGGGGTTTCATACTTTAACGAACAGAATTGCTGCAGACCCCAACCCTAATAATGGTATCAGAACTGGAATTGCCACTTATAAGCAAAATGATTCAAATAAGACCGTTACAGTTAAATTGGAACAAGCTTCTCCAAAGGTTAACACACTTACACTCAAATTATCAGCCTCTGGAATGAGTTTAGTAACCTTGTATGTGTTTAAGATAACGTATCAGACTCAGGGAGCTCCTAATTCTCCATCTACATATCCAGGCCATTTCTTTTCTGGAACTGGTACTCAGGCTCAATTTCAGTGGAATAATAATCGAGGCTTGGAAGTTCTTGACCCTGATTCTGGGGCCAAAGTTTTTGCTCATGCTGGGGATAGCTTAGCAATAGCTGTTAAAAACCCAAAAAGTGATACTTGGAGTAACTTCATGGACATTATCTTGCAAGATAATGACCAAACAATTCTAGCTCCTATATAGAGGAATCGTCAGGTGTATATTTGAAATATGGGGCTGGGATATCCCAGCCCTTTCTTCATGATTCATTAAGAGTTTTTTTTTTTTCGAACTCGTTACACGAATATGAACTATTACTGTATCAACAAGAATGGCTGAGTCTTGAACTCAGCCATTCAATATCAATAATCAATTAAATCAATATAGTCGTGAAATTACTTTCCTCTCACCACCGTTGTATAACGGTCATAGATAGCGTCCCAGTGCTTTTCCAACATCTGACACTTTTGACCAACGGTCTTTCCTTCAAAGACTCCGATATTCTGAAATACCCCTGTCGTGATTTTAGGGTCGTACATCTTTAGGAAAATTCCCTGCTCATTGATGAAGCCTATTTCCTCACCCTTGTAAACTAACTGTGCATATTCTGACGTGGGCATTCCGGCTCCACCCTTTACCGTTACTCGATTTATTTCAATAGGTGCTATCATGATTCCTTTTCTTTAAGTTGTGATTTGATTCGAAGATTGTAGTTGTCCCATATCCATTGAGCGTGTTCCTTGACATAGTTTACTGCATACCTGTGGTCTTGGGGTTCTTTTAGTCTCAAACAAACAGGTTTGGGGTCGCATATCAGTATTATACGAGTGTTCCCCTCAACCGAGCCTATACGCTCGCCCTGATAGTAAATTGACGAGGTTTGAACGTCACCACCCGCACGTGCCAACTTTGACGGCTTCGGGTTCTTCTTTGATGTGAATTTTATCTTTTTCATAAACTGACTATTTCAAAATCAAATTTAGTTCCTCTTTGTTGATTTAATCGACTCAATACTGTATGGTTGACAGTTTCAACATCACCAACTTTGCAAGCGGTACGCAGCATTAAAACTGTATTGCAAAATAATTTAGCATTTCGCCCATACTCGAGTTTAGTTATTTTTACGGTAACAGTATTCTTCTTTGCCATAATCTCTTGATTATTTAGTGAACCATTCAGGAGCCGTCTGACCGTACCATTTGACAGCGTCTTCAATACTCTTGTTTAAAGCGGTTCTATGGAGTGTTATAAATTTGTTCAGATTGTCGATTGAAGTCTTCAGAAGTTTTATCTGATAGTCGGCTTCGTCCTTTTCAGTTGTACAGGCTGTTGGGATTTCTTCCCGAGCCTCGTAAAGTTCATTGATTAATGAAGTAAGTTCCTTCACTTGATTTTCCATCGCACACAATGTAGTATTTCTGACTTCCCAAGAGGCTGAATAACTACTGCCGGATTTGAATGTTAATTGTCCCATTGATTTACTGTTTTTAAGTTTGACAGTACAAAGATAATGGGAAGAAATGAGATTGCAAAGAAAAATCCCGGAATTTCTTCCGGGAAATCTTAAATTATAACATTGATATGAATATTAGTTATATAAATGAAACGAGGCTGTCGCTGTGCCACCTGCTCCCATATACTGAACCGTAATATCGTAATAACACGAAACTGAAGATGGAGCACCAGATTTCTTCATAAACTGAACTCGTTCCCCGTACTCTGATAATATGGTCACGTCGTAATAGGAAGTATTTGTCGGAACGACTGTAATCTTATTATTTCCAGATTTGCTAAAATCTTCAGAAATTAAAGTATCCCCCTCATAAACCGCTTTTCGAAGCCTAAATTTTGGAGTAATAAATTGGTTCGAAAAACGTGCTTCAATCGTTCCTTGAGCGGATATCCACCCGTTACTTGTTCCAGCAAAACTGTCAAAATTATACTGAACCTCAGTAACAGTTCGACGAGCAGCCGTTTGGCTCACATTAATCGTTCTGGTGATACCCCCCCCCCGAAATGGTGATGGTAGAAGTTCGTGCATTGCCAGAATTTTGAGAGGCTTGAACTGTTACATCAGTCGTACCCCCCCCAGACTCGGGAGTAATTGTAAGAAAATCTTTATTCATGATTTTTACTTTTGAATTAAAACGAAGTTATTTATGCTATTGACGTCAATTATAGCCGATTTAGGAAGTTATAAGTATGCCCCGAACAAATTGTCCGGAGCACACCTTTGATTGCCGTGTAGAGCCTTATAAGATGACCGCAAGGCTTGATACCACGTCATCGAAGTAATCCATTTGTGTGATACTTGCTTTATCACCGAAATACTTCTTGAGTTTCTGAGCCACATACGCACCAGCCGGAATCATCATGATGGGCGAAGTGATGCGTTCAGGGTAACGAACGACACACGTATATTCACGACCCTCCTCTTCGTTGACCGTATAGGAAACAAGGAAGTGAGGAGTAGCGAGGTCGGCTGGCTTCATACTCTGGTCAAGAATGTGAGCCGTCGCTAATTTCTCACCGTTCAAGAAAGACAGGTACTCCCAATAGAGAGGCTCAATCTCACAATTCCCTTTGATGAACTTCTGAGCCAACGCCATAAGATATTTCACGGCATCTTTGTTGCTCAGTCCTACCGGAATGATGAACTCGTTGATGTACAGGAACGGTTCTTCACGCTTGTCATTTCTGTCGAGCGGATATACTGCACAGGCTATACGAGCCAGACCAAGTTCCTTCGGGTCAGTATCGTCTTTCACGACACGATATCCCGGAATAGGACAGTCGATGAATTCACGGGTGTCCTCAGGATTGTCCGGACTGTCAAGTTCACCGACTGCGCTCAATACCTGTTCACCACGAACCAGAGCCGGAACCCAAGCGGTGCGGTCTTCGTTCTCATCGCTGATGCGAGCCCAAATCATTTTCTCCTCAGGAAGTTTTTCCTCGGAGTCAGGCTGAAACAGGTTTCCTTCCGGAGTCTTGACGTACTGTTCAATCTCCTTGTCTGTCATACCCTGTGGGTCGAGTTCGTGAACCAGAGTGATTCCTAACAATTCCCAACCCATACCGTCCTTTTCCTTAATCATGGCTGCTTTGAAGTCGCCAATCAGATTGTCGGTGAGGAGTGCTGGTGCGGGCAAAAGGTAGGATTTTTGAATGATGCGTCGACCGAACTGTCCAACCTTTCCGAACTTGCCTTCGTAGATGTAAATCTTTTTCCCGTTAAGAGACTGAGGCTCATAAGCCTGTGCGCTCTTATTGGTAAGTTTCTTCGAACGACAAGTCTCGCATTCAGCATCACAAGCAGTTGAGGTGAAGCAATAGTTTGGATACTTACCGGAGGTTGATACCGCATGAAGAGGTGTGCCCTGTATTTTACCAACTTCAAGATACGATACGCAGAGGTCATACATTGTATCAGCATCGATGTCTTCTGTGATACCCACAGGCATTTGAAATTTTTGAATCTTTCCTTCTGAGTCGGAATAGATGAAATTATAAACTACTTTCATAAGTCTAAATTATTTGGTGATTAAATTTGAATTGTGTAAACGGGTGTATCGAACATCGATATCTTTCCCGGAACCAACTTCTTCTGTTTTGCGTCAGGAGCCTGAAACATTACAGGGGTTGCGTGGTGTTCCGGTACGTGTTTGAAACGTTCGAAGTACAGTTCAATCGCATTCAGAACGGTGATGGCGGATACTTGTGCCATCTCGGCTTCCTCTTTTGTTCCGTATAAGGAAGAGTAGAGCCTTTCGCCTGTAACTAATAGGATGGAGAAGCGAAACTTCCCCTTGGGGTTCGTAAGAGCGTTCACTTCGCTCACCTCTTTAATGTTCTCAACTCGGTAGGCTTTCTGAACCTCTACGAGTGATTCCTTTGAAGGACTGTCCTGTGGGGGAGTAATCCATGATTTGATGAATATCAACATATCTTTCGATTTAAAATGAATGTACTGAATAAACGCTATTCGACTGGACTTCCATTGGAAATCTCATAAATCGCTCCGTCCACCTGTTTGTAACAGTCAAGATTCTCAGTTACCTGTACCAACGGACACGGCTTATCATTGAAACAAATGGATTTTGTTGACCAATCCGCAAGGTTTCGAATGAAAATGTAGGCGACCATATCCTTTGAAACATACCACTGAATCTTACAGGTAAACTCTTCAAAGTGACGGAAGAAGTGATACCACGTAACGATGTTCCAGAACAGTTCCTCAAGCCCAGCGTCTTTAAAAGACACGTATTGAGCAGCAAAGAGGAGGTGGCTGTAATACCACCTCAGGAACCATCCTAATTTATTCCTCTTCTTTATCATGTTTCAGTGCCTCCTTTAAGTTAGGTTTCAGCGTCGCACGGATATTTTCGATAGTGTCACACAGGTTCGAAGCAGGTTTCTTTGCGTCATCACGCTTTTCATTCCAGTCGGCTGTTATAACATCCATATAGATGAGATATGCTTCGGGGAATTCGTTCTTCAGACGCTCCGGAGTGAAACGGGTTGTTTCCATCATACACTTCAGACGCTTCTCCATGAAGTAACGGTCTCGCTCAAGAAGGAGATGTTCCTTGATTTGCTGAACAATAGGGTTATCCTCAGGAAGTTTCTTTGCGATATCTTCAACCTTTTCGTCAGCAATAGGAAGTTCCTGAGTGAACTTGAGGTGAATGTAAAAACCTCTACTTCCCCAGTCTTCAGGAAAGAACGTCTTCGGAAGGTTATAAGATGACAGTGATGGTTCATTACAACGAATGAAGAACTTCTTATGTGTCTTGAAACACTTCAATACATCGTCCGGAGTTTTTCCGATAATGTACTTTTCGAACAGTTCATTCAACTTCGCCAGTGACGAGTCCATCTGTTCTTTGTAGTTGAGGTTTGCCAGCCGTGTGGCAACTGTCATACGGGTGTCTTTGTCAATAATTGCCATGTCTATTACTTTTTAGGGTTCATTCGAATAATCTTTTCTTTCGGTTGAGGAGCCTGTTCTGGCTCGTGAGGTACTTCCCACAGCATAGGCACGTATGTGAACTGCTCCTGTGGTTTGGGGTTCGATTCTGTAAGGAATACAACTTTGTCGGTTGCTTCGCTCTCTGTAAGGTTCTGCAAGGGATTATCGTCCTTGTCCTTTACAACTTCACCATCCGACAGGCGAATGACCTTAAATAGAGGCTCAGGGAGTTCCATATTTGTGAACTCTGCCACGTCAAGATAATCACACCCGAAGTTCTCAGCCGTCTTGAGGTCGCTGTCGCTGAACTGTCCTTCCAGACCAGAGGCATCACCTATCATGAGACAGTCTTCCTTTGCGATTGTGATACCTGTATTGTGAGTGAACTCAGCCAGCATGTCCTCAAGCATTCCAGGATTTGGTTTACGCTTCGGATGCTTCTTGTCATTGTAGGGACAGAACTGTCCGGCAACAAGCGTATTCAAACCGATGTACGATTGAAGGCACGCAATGACGTAAATGAATTTCGGTTGGAACATAGCGGGATGAACGTGTCCCAGTTCAATTCCACCCTGATTAGATACGATGAGAACAGCCTGTGGATGGAGTTTCTTGAGTTGCGCAAAAACCTCCATTTTCAGTTTCATGTCCCAGACTCCTTCCGGAAAGGTTTTCCCGGAAACGGTATCGATGAGCGTACCGTCCATGTCGATGAAGATGACTTTCTTCTTTGTAATGTCCATAATCTTTTGTTTAAAAATGTTTGATAATTATACGTGGAATCCAAGGAGTTCGATTAGAACTCCACGAATATTAATCTTTCCTTTTTTCCTGCTTCGCACACCCACATGTGGTTTGAGCCAAAACCGTAATCGAAATAAGAACTGAAGGACATTAGGAAACTATCCTTGATTCTCTTCATTTCTTTCCGCAACTCGGCTTCGTTTTTACTGGTTGTAATAGCATTCAATATTTCAGCAAAAATTCTGATTGAATAGAAATTAAAATTGAAATTTGATTCGATTGTTGCTTTCATGACTTTATTGTTTTAATTGATTGACGCAACAAAGTTAGTGGATAAATTCGAATATCCAAAGAAAATCCCCGAATTTCTTCGGGGAAGTTCCAAGAATTTTTATTTGGCTATGTAAAATCGAACTCTGCAACGCATACATACTCACCTTGGTCCTGTGGGGTTCCAAGATAGAATCTGACGTATTGAAGTACGTGATATTCAGGAGAAAACTTATTTTTATCAGCCATTCTCAAATAATGAGCCGTAAAACCTGAGATTCCAACGTTTTCGGGGTCACTCTGGACAATGTCATAATGAATTTTGGTTCCGGCTCCAGGTTTATCCTTATAAATAGTTTCCATAAAAACACCATTGTTCCACGGCTCTGGCCATACGTCTTCAAAAGAATCAGCCAGTAGAAGAGCACCCCTTGTCACCCAATAAGTATCTGAGGCTGCGGAAACGGATGGAAGTTGTGCGTTCATTTTCACGGAAAGATATGAAACTCCTCTTTCATATCCATTATCGTTCTGGGCTGAATTTGTTGAAAACCCTGTTGCATTGAACGAAAGTGTCACACTTCCATCCCAATTGTCAGCAAGTGAAGTAAGCCCCACGACAGGCATAAGCGGTATGCCATCTTGATTAACGGTTATCGCTCGTGATACCCCCCCCCAGCGGAGAAGTTCAGTGTCGTTGAGCGAGACTGAAGTGTTGAATTGGGGTCAGCAACCACGTTCACTTGGGTCGTACCCCCCCCCC
>OHEC01000191.1_pt1 | contig 42609 bp, 27 predicted proteins | sample 1567141 | NCBI WGS metagenome assembly OHEC01 (sample SAMEA3879567, study PRJEB24766) | human gut metagenome | biome: human-associated habitat; feature: feces | place: USA | collected 1985/1987 | reverse complement strand
AATATAGTGGTGTTTTATCGAGAAAATGAAATAATTATTTATTTTTTATTTAATTCCTTTGAAATGATTGTTAAATCATACCTAGAATTTTAGATCGAGATAGCAGGCAGGCCCCTAATATGCCCGCTCTTTCACCTAATTTGGATACTTTGATCTGTGTATCACGGGTTACCAAGTTTAAAGAGTACTTCCTAACGGCACTTTTAATAGGTAGACTTAAATATTCTCCCGTTTGCGACAAGGGCCCACCCAGTACGACCAGTTCTGGATTGAAAATGTTCATCAATCCGGCTATTCCTTTACCTAGATTAAAACCGATCTCCTCCAGTATCTCAATAGATAGCATATCCTCTTTGTGAATAGCGTCGATCAAGTCAGAGAGCCCGATGTATTCCCCGGCATCGATTTTACTGGCCAATATGGTGTTGCTACCCTCTTTATACCGCTCAAGGAGGGTACGGTACAGGGCAGAACCGGAAGCTCCAGTCTCGAGGCATCCTTTTTTACCGCAATGGCAAAGAATCTCATTCTCGAAGAAGCTGAAGTGCCCAAATTCTCCGGAGAAACCTGATTTCCCGAAATAAACCTTGCCGTCTATGATGATACCGATACCTAATCCCCAAGATATATTGATGAATAGGATATTTTTCTCTCCTTTTACGACTCCTTGAAGATATTCGCCGTAAGCCATGGAACGGGTGTCATTCTCTATATAGATCTTTATATGTAGTTTTTCCTCAAGGATTTGAGACAAGGGCTTCTCCTCAAAGTAAAAAATGCTATAGCTATATCCGGCGAAAGGATTTACCCGTCCGGATATATTAATGCCAATGCTTAATATCTTTTCCCTTGGGATCGGCAACGAGTTTATAAATTCATTGATACATTCGCAAAGATGGTCTAAAGCGGCTGGTGTGTTTTCGAGTGTATAAGGGATATTCTGCTCAATGCGGATCTTATCTCCTTTAAAATCTAATATGGCTAGATTCAGTTGATCTTTCAGTATATCTACGCCCACAAAATAGCCGGATACGGGATTGAGCCCGTAAATACTAGGTTTACGCCCTCCGCTAGTCTCTTGTTTTCCAAAGTCGAGTATATAACCGTCCTCTTGTAATTCGCTAATTAGCTTAGTGACGGTGGGGATACTGAGATTCATTTCTTTACATACCTCCGCTATAGTAGCGTCTCCATTGGCCATATAATAATGTATGATCTTCTTTTTCAGAAGGCCACTACGAGTATTGTCATCGGACGAGAGCAAGAACTTAGTTGTCATGGTTATACCTTTATTGAGTGATTAGGGCAAAGGTACAATAAGTTTTTTCAAAAACTAAGCGTAATAAAATAAAATTTTTTCATAAGGAGCTATCTTAATTGTAAGAATTTGTAATAGAAGTTGAATGACATAGTCTGCGGCGAACTCTGTTACTCGTGACATCTGTGATAAACGCATAGGAAAGAAAGGATAATATTACACTAAAATCCTTCTTTCACGATCCGTTTGATTGGGAGGAAGAATCGTTCGATCAGGCGTAATTCTTCCGTTACGATCTCCGCGGAGGCTTGCGTCTCGGGCGAGACGGGCAGGTCGATACCGTAATTGGTTCTCAGGCCCTCTGGAAAATCGATATCCGCCGTATAGTACTCGTCGGTGGGGACCAATGAGATATTCGATACCACGCCGTTTACCACTCCAAACTCCTGATCCGGGAAATTGGAGAAACGGACGATCGCCCGCTGGCCTCTCCGGACTTTTCCCGAGCGTGCTATCGGTATGCGCACCTTCCCCACCAGCCGGCCCTCGCCTTGCGGCACGACGGTGAAAGCCACCTCTCCGGATGGGATATACTGGTTCTCATTCCAGTACTTGGTGAAAGTCACGACACCCCCTACCGGGGCGATGAGGCAATAACGCAACCTCCACTCGTTCATGCTGTTCAGCAATTGTTCCCGGGCGGTCTGTAATTCCTGCCGTAGCGTAAATTCTTTCTCGCTCCGCTCCAGCGTCAGATCCAGCAAGGATTGCTCTTGCTCCCCGATCTGTATCCGGAGATTCTCGGCCGAGGCTGCCGCCCCTTCCAGCGAATAACGGCTTTGCAGCAGGGAAGCCCGTGCGGTCTCATGCTCGTAGGAGGAAATCACGGACCGGCTATACAATAATGAATCCCGGGCGTATTGCCGCCTTGTCAAGGCGAATTGCTCCGAGAGGGTCTTCCGCTGCCGTTCGGTCTCGTTATAGTAAGCCTTATACAACGCTATCTGTTTGCGGATGGAGGTCATTTTTTGCGGATAATAATCGATCTCCCTGTAATTGATGCAGGCATGGAGCGCCGACAGTAGTCCCGAGTAAGCCGCTTGCATATCACCCAGCGATAGCTCCTTGTACTTTGATAATGCCTTGTCCAAGCTATCCACGTCGCTTCCGGATCGTTCCAACACCTTATCCAGATAGATGGCATCGTTCGTATTGGCGTGATTCTCTATGACCGCCAGCCAATCCCCCTGCCTTACCGGGCGATTATCCGTGACGAGCAGCTCCTGTATCTTTCCCGCCGCCCGTGTCACCACCGCCGTTGCGGGATGTTGCCCCGTCAATGTCATGTCAGCCGTGATCACGTCAGGATACTTAAAGAAACAGCTCCCCACCAGCAATGTCACGACCACGAGGAATAACAGCGTTATCCCCCACCGTACGATCCAGGCCGGCACTTGCCCCATCACCTCCTGTACCTCCTCGCTCCTCAGCTCTATATTATCTTTCTCTCCCCCCTCCACCTACTTTATAATTTTCAATTTTCAATTCTCAATTTTCAATTCCCAAGCTCCAACTGGTTCTTCACCAACTTATAATAAGTCCCCCGCAAGGCCGTGAGTTCCTGATGCGTCCCTTCCTCCACGATGCGTCCCTTGTCCAGCACCACGATCTTGTCCGCGTCACGTACCGTGCTTAGCCGATGCGCCACGACCACCACCGTCCGTCCTTTGTAGAAGGCGTGCAACTGCTCCATGATCTCCCGCTCGTTGTTTGCGTCCAAGGCGTTCGTGGCCTCGTCTAGGAAGATGAAATCGGGATTCTTGTACACCGCCCGGGCGATCAGGATACGCTGTCTCTGCCCTTGGCTCACTCCGTTTCCCTCCATGCCTATCTTCGTATTATATCCCAACGGGAGCGAATCGATGAAATCCCGGATATTCGCCACCGTCACGGCATGCAGCAGGCGTTCCTTGTCCACCACCTCCTCGCCGGGGGCGATGTTGTTGGCGATCGTATCCGAGAAGATAAAACCATCCTGCATGACCGAACCGGTCTTGCTACGCCATACGTGCGGGTTCAGGTTTCTGAGGGAGGTATCGCCGATCCTCACGTCCCCCTTGTTGGGGTTATAAAAACCGAGCAGGAGTTTTACTATAGTCGTTTTTCCGCTTCCGCTGGCCCCCACGATGGCGGTCACCCTGTTATGGGGTATCGTTAGGTTTATATCCTCCAGCACGTAATCCCGGTCCGCGCCGTCATAGCTGAAGCTGAGGTTTTCCAGCCGTAGCGTCCTGTCATCGGGGAGAACATTCAGTCTTATCCCGCCTGCCTGTTCCTCGTCCTCCTTCCCGTGTATCTCGCCGAGCCGCTCCAGACTGATCTTCGCATCCTGAAGGGATCGTGAGAAATCGATCAATTGCTCGATAGGAGAGGAGAGCTGCCCCACGATGTAGGTCACCGACATCATCATACCCAGCGTCATATCCCCTTGCACGACGGCCCGTGCTGCGATGAAGGAGATGAGTATGTTCGTGGTCTGGTTGAAAAAGACCGCCCCGAGTTGCTGGTATTGTTGTAACGCCAACCCCTTGATCCCTATCTTGAAAAGTTTTACCTGTATCCGTTCCCATTTCCATCGCATCTTGGTCTCGCAATTATTGAGCTTGATCTCCTGCATTCCGGTGATGAGCTGGAATAGGTTGCTCTGCTCCCCGGCCGCCTGCGAGAAACGCTTTACGTCCAGCTCCCTCCTCCATCTCATGAAGGCGAGTACCCACGCCACGTACAACCCGTTTCCTAGTAGGAACAATCCCAGTATGGTCCAGTCATAGTAGGCCAGTACGAACCCGAAGACGATGAAATTGACGAATGAGAAAAGGGTATTGATAGACGTCCCCGTCATGAAAGCCTCGATGCGGTCATGGTCGCCGATGCGCTGCATGATATCGCCCACCATCTTGGTATCGAAGAAATGCAGGGGCAGGCGCATCAGCTTGGCGAGGAAATCGGAGATCAAGGCGATATTGATCCTCGTGTTTACGTGCAGCAATATCCAGCTCCGGATGAAGTCCACGGATAGCTTGGCGATAAAGATCACCAATTGCGATATAAGGATCAGGGTTATGAAACCTAGGTTGTTGTCTCGTATACCGGTATCCACCAAGCTCTGCGTGAGGAAAGGCAGGATGAGTTGCAGTACGCTGGCTGTCACCATGCCCAGCACGAGCTGTGCCATCTCCTGTCTGTAGGGCGATATATATCGGAAAAAGAATCCGAGGTTACGTTTCCTGTCTCTCCCCTCGTCCTCCATCCCGTAGAACTCCGGCCCCGGTTCCAGCAAGAGCGCCGTCCCGGTATCCTGCCCGTCCACCTTGGTGCTGACCCAGCACCGCTTGAACTCCTCCCTCGTATAGGTGATAAGTCCCGCCGCCGGGTCCGCTATGTAGAACTTCCCTTTCCTTATCTTGTAGCAAACCACGAAATGCCATTGGTTCCAGTGCAGTATGCAGGGTAGGGGACATTCCTTTTCCAATTCCTCCACCGTGATCCGCACGCCCTGTGTTCGGAACCCGATCGCCTCCGCCGCCTCGCTGATACCAAGCATGGACACACCTTCCCGGGTGATAAAGGCTTTCTCCCATATGTTCTGGAAGGAGTAGGCCCGCCCGTAATGCTTGGCTATCATCCGGAGGTAGGTGGGGCCGCAGTCCATCGAGTCGAGTTGGCGATATGTGGGGAAGGGTTTAATCACTTTTTACCTAAGGATTAATATGACATAAATTGTTTTTCCCGATCACTAACTCATAATTAGAAGGGGATGGGCAAATTAATTTGTAGCGACATTGGGAGCAAGGTTCAAGGTCGTAGCGTGTGCGCCTCCAAGATGTCCCCTTTTCCAATTCCTCGCATAGCATCCCTTTTAGGTCATCTTGAATATTTCCAAGCGGTTTTTCGTTTACATTCGCATATACCTTGCCATTCGTTAAGATGGTTATCTTTCCAAAATCATTCGTGTTCAACGCTTGCAAAGCAAAAATGCCCTGCCTGTCAAGCTCTATGGAGTCCAATTCTTCTTGGTCGATATAGATACATTCCTCAAAGAAAGCCTTGTTTTGTCCATTATAGAACGGTCTTATGGTTATGTCTTCCACGAATCCGCTCAATCGCTCGCTTATTATTTCCGCCTGTTCATATTCAGAGAAGGAGGTTATGCTGATTTCCCAGCATTGCTTGACTTGAAGTTTCAGGATTCTTTGGGCGAGAATGATGGCGGCAGAGGTATCATTCAGATCATTTATGAGTATTTTCAACCGAAAATCTCCCTTTCCCTCCTTGTTTAACACGTTTAGATCTTCCGGTATGTTACGCCAGTCCGCCACTAGCGTATGGGTAGCCTCTATTCCCGCAAGGATGGCCAGCGTTTCATTTAGTCCTTTGTATTGAAAGATGTTTCCCCCAAAAAGCGTCACGGCCGCTCCCGTGTAAGATATGGAGAATAAGAATTTTTCCAACAAGCTCAGATTAAGCGTGTCGGCTGATTTTGTACAGCAATGGTATTGCTTGAACCGATCTTGGCTGTTCGAACAAGTTTGCGGGCATGTGCCATTCACGTAAATAGCTACCTCGTGAAGATATGACAGGATGTTTTCACCGATAGGTATCCGATGTTGTTTCATGCGTTCCACGCTTCGTTGCAGATTCAGCAAAGGAGGCGTGAGTAAAGGTTTCTCCTCGTTCCCATCCAAAATATCTCCGAATCCAAGAGATTGGATATCGGTTACAAAACGGTATAAAGACTCTTCCGCTAAATCTCCCACTCGAATCTTGACACTATAAAGGTTGTCTATGTCCTGTAATGCCTTTACAATGGGATCCAGCACTTTACTTTTGGGAAACGATTTACTCTTTTTATCTTTAGAATTGTATAGAAAATAATTAGCAGAGTCTTCACTAATAAAAGTATAAGGTTCTAGATAAACCCACAACATGTCATTATATAGCCATCCCATATTCTTTTATTTTTCGATTATTATTTCTTTCATCATACGATTATATAAAAAAGGTTGTTCTCTTAAAAGACTCATATTTGCCTGCATATATCTTTCAAACTTTTGCTGATCGGCAATTTGATTACAAACTGGGCTTGTGTCCAAATCTTCAATACTAAACATACATTGTGAACAATGTTGGCGGAAGTAGCAACGACTACATTGATTGTTTAGCTTGTTATAATAAGTATTATATTTATGTGCTATATACTCACAGTCTATTTGTACACCTTCATTTGTTACAAGTCCCAAAGAATACTGATGCCCGATTCTTTCACAAGGGAATATTTTATTGTTTACAGTCATAAATATTCGCCTTGAAAATGGGAAGCATGTGCCTGTAGGTAACTTTTCCGCACAAGTATCTCTTACAAGTAAATAGTTATAGTTATCATAAAAGTTCCCACAATAATTTAATATAAACTTTTGTAAGCGTTTGTACTCCCCATACTCTAATCCTAAGACTTCTCGGATTGATTTTTCCACTTTCGGATCGATATCCAGCCACTTTGTTTTTGACATCTCATCGAATTCCTGTTGATAAAAAGGTTTTATCCCCGTAGGATTTAGATTGGAGAAATTAGGAATCTTGCCAAACTCTTCGTATATAAAAGAAAAGACATCCTGTACACTATTCAAGTTATGCATCACAGAGTTAAAGTTGACTCTTTTTGTGAAATAGTCAGGGTAGGTCTTTTGTGCATATTTCACATTATTAAAAACAAGGTCAAAAGAGGGCTTCCCATTGGAAAATTTTCGATACCCCTCATTTATCGAAGAGCCATCTAAGCTGATGGTGAGTCTGAAATCGTGTGCGACTAAAAAGCTTATATGTTTTTTCAACAGGATCGCATTAGTGGTCATCATGTAATGAAATACCAATGAAGAAGTTTGCTGATGTTGGGTATATAGAACCATCTTTTCGATAAACTCAAAATTTAGTAACGGTTCACCTCCATAAAAGCTGATGTAAATTTCATTAACTTTATTTTCATTGGAGGGAGAATGTAATTTGCCAAGTAAAAAGTCTAAGAATAAAGTAGCCTTTTTGAAGTCTATCTTTTCATTACGCCGGATGTCATAATCATTGTAGTATTTACCATAGGCACAATAAGTACAAGCCAGGTTACAACCGTCTGTCACTTCAAAACCAATATGTTTGACATTGGATAATTGCTTGTCTACATCAGCTCCTGTGATTCTGAAATGCGTATCGTGAGTAAAATGACTTTCTGATTCTTGAGAACTTGTCAATCTCTCTTTTTGGATAATGATAGTCTTTTTATCCTTGGTGATATTCAAGTTTAATTGGTATGTTCGCTCTATTTGAACACACTTTTCCTTTTGATTGTAAATGTATTTAGTGTTCATTATTATTCTTTTTTCGAGCCAAAAGGATCAGTGAGTTCGTATCATATCCCCATTTTTCAAACTGTTCTTGAAATGCCGGTGATACATCGTAATTCCCTTGTTTCAATTCCTGCGATAGGTCGTACCATTCAATGGCGTTGACATAATATCCATCCACGTCCCACCGAGGCCAAAAAGCGGGACCGCCTTGAATATCATCAAAGAAGCGAGTCCCTTCCGGACCATCGGTTATAAAACTTTCTTTGGATGATTTGTCGTAAAGGATATAACGGAAGTTGGATTCCTTGTGCGTATAATTCTCTCCATCCGGATCACTAAAACGCTGGGAAGTGATATACATATATTCATCATCCTCCAGTACGGAGGACATGCCCCAATAACGATACGACTCTTTTAGGAAGGTCTCATAATTGTACCAAGGCTCATATTCTACCGGTAATTTGTATTTCCCCATATCAAATAACAAGTGAGGTTTTCGCTCCGCCCCATTTAGTAGGAAAACAGTATCATTATCCTCCTTGCCTTTCAGATAGACCTTTCCGTTATAGGAATAAAAAGAAGCCCAGAACTTAGAAGAGGAGACTCCCATACCTGCGTCCTCGCATTTATGCCCATAATATGGATTAGGCATCACGGATACCGTATCTCCTTGCTCGTTAATTGCGATTGCGCTATAAGGCATCGTACGATGCGCAAGAGTGGCTAACCATATTATATTATCTGAAAATTCTATTTGCCCTCCACTCTCCATGTTGATATTTCTTAAAAAACGACCAGTCAGATCATAAAACAAGATTTTCCGGGAATCAGACAGAATTACCTCTTTTTTTGTAGAATCTATTGCTATATCGAAAACCATATTATACTCACCGGGTCCTCCTCCTTTGTGCCCGATTGTAGCCATATATTGACCATCCAATGTAAAACGCATCACGCCCGAATTAGAATGTATGATCCAGCTATTATCTATTTTGAAAACCTTCCAGACACGAGAGACCACCAAGTCTTCCGGAGTTCTCAACTCCAAATAGATTAAGGTATCCGCAATGTCTGATAATTTCATCGAACGCTTTTGTTCTAAGCTTTGCTCGAAACTTATGACAGTCATATCGCTTGATATTTTATCGCTTCTGGAGTTGCAGGAAAGAAACATAGCTATCCAGATTGTAGAAAAAAACAAAATATAGCATGTTGAGCGCATAAAGATCTACAGTTTGTAGCAACTGCCACTTATTGCTTTATCTGCGTTAGTGGCAGTCGCATGGGTCACTATTTAAAAGTATTGATGCCAAAATCCTCCTGAATCTGCAAGGCTAGGAGATATTGTACCGCAGTTTGAATTGCAGATATCTCCACCTTTGATAGTTTTTAACTCTCTCGTTTCCAACTCTTTCCTTGAAAGCTCTGTCAGTCTCAGTTTCTTGATCTTTTTCATTTTGAAACCTCCTTTTTTTAATTTATAAATGTTTAGAATGCCATATCAATCCGACTACAAACGAATCCGGTTGTAACCGCTACAAGTATGACATAATTCGACCAAACTCTTATAGCGGCTAAGCTAAACCCATCTATTTTCACCCAGCAAAGCCAACCTTACATGGATGGCAAAGTAAATCTTGAGATTTATCTTGGGTATTCGTATCTTATTTTTCTTTCTCATCATATTCTCCAATTACTTTCGTGAAAGGCAACTATCCCAAATCTGTCTTAGCACCTCTTCCTCCATATAGATTCCCTCGGGAAGTTGAAGCCTAATATCCGGATTCTTATATCGGCTACGGAAATATTGATAAGTCTGATAACCGATCTCGCCTGCGTCGTTAAACAGCTTTCCCTTCTCCAAAACCGAATCGATTTCCGATAGGATCTCGTCAATATCCCCCGCAATAAATTCTTCTCGCAATAGGTAAGTAATTCCCCAACCTATACCGGTCAGTCCATCCGAGAACCGCATCGGTAATTCGTTAGACAATTCCAAAACGGAATCCACGACTTCATCGGCGAAACGCTCGTACAATGGATCCTTTGCGTAGCAGCTATACGAATAGAACAGGATCGCCATGCCCAATTTACCCCCGTACAAGCCGGGATGTTCCAGTACTTCCGTTCTCAACACACCATATCGGAGGTCATCGGGCAAAGTTACCTTATGTTGCTCAAATAAATTTTTCATGCTTCACCTCCTTTATAAAACGACAAGGAGGAATCCCAGCTTCCGAAGAAATAATGCGCACAATAGGACTCTCTTGTCTTCTCTTGGAATAAATCCCGATCACCTCGATATATGTATTCATACATGTCATACTTTGAGACCGGGGTAACCTGTCGATAGGGCAAATATGAAGCTCCGTCCTCGTTCTTCAAACGGGTGAACAGACGATCGATCCGGTTCGGGCCGGTCGTACACATCACGGTTTCTACGGCGGTGTCTTTCTTTTGAATATCCCGGCATATCTCATCTAGCAAGATGAGCCATCCATGCTTCCCTTTTTCTGATACCATGAATGCGTTTCCGATACGTGTCGGTTTGTCTTTCCGAAGCGGAGGCTCCTCGCCAAATGCCATTCGCACATCCTTCAACAACGGATCGATCGGGCGGAAGCATTCCGTATCCAAATCCGTATAAAGACCTCCATATACATATAATATCATGTAGCGGATCGTGTCCCAGCGTTGCACGTTGTAAGGAAAAGAACGGTACATGGAAAGAATATCCGGAAAATGTTTTTCCACCAACTCATCCATTTCCTCCCCATTCCAAAGATGGTATTCCCAATCCGGGTTCTGTTCCTGCCAAGTTCTTGCCAAGATTCGTAAACGGGTGGGCATCTTAGGCTCTGTGCGCCCCTCCCAGACTTGATGTATGATTTTTGGAATAGCCATATTCTTACTTTTTTGTTTGTTCGTACCAACTACCGAGAAAATAGTGTATAGCGAATGAGTTCTCGATCTTGTTCGCTAAACTTTCTGATATCTCATCGTCCATCACTTTTAACACCTCATCACGGGTTAATGGAGCGACCAACTCCGCAGGCATTAAAGAAACTTGCTCCTTATACTTACTATTGTCATATACTCTGGTTGTCATATAAGGACCGGTCGTATCGAGGATAGATCGTTCCGGATAAAAAGAATTCATCTCATTATTATCATAAAATACGGCATTTATCAATTCATTAAAATAAGGATGGTTGGGGATTGTTGCCATAAAAGCATTGCCTACGATGTAAGGCATACGCCGTAAGATTGCGTTGCCTTTTGGCTCCATACCCATCGCACATTCCGTTTCACATAATAAGGGAGTGATGCATTCTGTACATTCATAGTCCATATCCACATATAGACCACCTATTTTATAGAGAATCAAATACCGGATTGCGTCCCAACGTTGTACATCATAGGGGAAAGCGTGATAGACCGGTATAAGATCCGGATAGTACATTTCTAAAAATGTATCAATATCATTTTTATTCCAGAAACGATATTCCCAATCCGGGTTTAAGTCCTTCCAAGATTGAGAGAGCTCCCGCAATAAAGAAGGTGGCCCTGACATATCCTCATAAATTTGATGGATAATTCGAGGGATCTTCGGCTTTATATGATTGTTTATAGTACTAGTATTAAGCTTCTTCTTTAAATAAAAAATATCATCTTGTCTGTGTAAAGACTCCCATGAGAAGTTGTATTCCTTGGTTTGTGAATATAAATCGGCTTCTATATCCGGACAGATAAAAGAGGGATGCGTGATAATATCGATCTCTTCATTTTTTATATCAGCGAAAGGGTAATCTTTTATATAATGAGTCGCATTGTCCGAACAGCCAATATTGGATATCAGATTATAGTTTGGGATGACTGATAATCTGTTATTGATTAGATTAGTGTAGGCATATCTGAAATCCCAGCAAAAATCAGGATTGTGATTAGCCATACCAAAATATTTGTTCCAATGCGTTTGGAATGGAGCATGTGACGGCAAGTTCGATAGATAATTGAGCCGCCCAAAAAGTGGATAATTTTTATCACAACGAACATTTTTCCATACTCTTCTCCATCCGGCCCATCCTCCTACATGTGTCAAGTTGGAGAAATAATAAGTTCCGTCCCCTCTCTTTTTACCGAATTGATAGTTGCTTCCGGCTATATGGCCGATACGTTCATCGTTCCTGTATCTCTCCAATAGCGTGGAGCAGAAGCCAAAAAAAGATAAGGATGGTACACAATCATCTTCCAATATGATTCCTTCCGGCTCTTGCTCAAAGAACCAAGAGATCGCTTGGTAGCAGTGTGTGTCACAACCCAGATTCCGTCCTTGATACAGCTTGACCACTTCGCAATCCCAATCTATACAAGAAACGATAGCTCTGGTCACATCGCATTCGTTGCGTTCTATTTCGTTTCTTGGACCGTCTGCAGCTATATATAGTTTCTTGGGCTTCACCTCCCGAATCCGGTCAAATACCTTCTGGGTAGTATCCGGGCGGCGGAAGACAATAAGAAGAATCGCTGTATTTCTATTGTAAGATATCATGAGGGCTATAATAATTGAAGATTAGTATAGGTTGAATACTCCCACTAGCCATCCTAACCTATGGGTCAGGATAACTTGATATGTCCCTGTCTGCATCCCGTCCACCGGAATGTCGATTATATCGCCCATCTCACCGGAAAGCGTATTCTCATACATTATATTACCATTCTCATCCGTAATATGAATTGTCAGGTTGTCCAGAGCATCCTTGAACTCTATGCTCAGTACATTGTTATCTATGGACAATGTGGGTGGCAACGCCGTAATGGAGCGATAACGTTCATCATCCCACTCTCCATGTGTCGGGATGTCATCCCCGTACGCCAATGAAATGGAGAAAAAAGAACTTAAAAAGATACAGAAGGTCAACAAATTTGTTTTCATGCGCTAATTGTTTATACTGGTTGTGTTTTAATCGTTCGCAAATATTAGTAAAAAAACAATAAGCGAATGAACAAAAATGAACAATGCGCAAAAATATTTTTTCGTCCTGTTCTCGCTTTTGTTCATTTTTGTTCATTCTTCTGGTTTGACTATTGTACAAATAATTATATATCAGATATATAATTATCAAAATCCTTGGCTGCTCCTTGCCTATCGGTTAGTTTCTTATACAATCTTTTTCGGTAAACAGATACGTTTCCCTTGCCAAGCAAGGTTTCGATCGCCCCGGGTTTGGCTCCTATTTTGCTTAGATAGCAGATCTTCCTCTCTGATTCGTTTAAGGAGATGGATTTTTGCAAGGTTGCCGCCATATTCGGATAAAGCTTATCCACTGAGATGAAAAGTTTAGACCAATCCGTGTCCGTGGGTTCCCAGCCGGCAGGGGATCGGAACTTATCATACAGGAGTTCGTTTTGCAGTCGCTCCGATTCCTCCATTTTTTTCTGTTCTTCTTTTCTTGCTTGTTCCCGTTTCCTTAGGTTTGAGTTCTCGGTCTGAAGGATAACCAGATTTTTCTCTAACTCTTCTTTGGTATAAGACAATATCTCTAATTGTATGCTCTTTTGCTTTATCTCTTCGCTTGTCTGTTTTAGTAGTTGCTCGTCTTTTTCCTCTAGCGACTTGTTTTTTCTCAACAGCATTTCTTTTTCCTTGGAAAGTTGTTGCTCTTTCGTTTTATAGATTCGGATTTCGTTCTGTAGACTATCCTTTACGTCCGATATATCTTTTATGGTCTGCTCATTTTTCAGGATTTGTTCCTCATTGTCTTTTAATCGTTGTAATACGTTTTTTTGTTCTCGTCTGTAATGGATGAGATACAGAATGGCTATTGATAGTAAAAACAGACAGGCTGTCATGAGTAAAGAATAAAAGAATTTTTGTTTAGAGGCGTAAAGCTGTGCCTCCCATAATTCCCGTTCGATTTCGTTATATGAATAAAGGACTTGTGTATTTCGTATGGATTTGGCATTCATTTCTTGTTCTATTGAGTCCTTTGATAACTCGTATCGCTTGGATAATAACGCCGCTTGTTCCCATTGACCTTGCTCCAATGCTATTTCTCGCAGATAGAAAAGTCCTCCGCTATGTGTGGTTGGCAATGGAGCGGAATCCACGCACGCTTGTAAATAGAAGCGGGCGGAATCTATTTGACCTCTTTCCTTATATAATTGACCTAACACTAAATATGCGGGATATTTGGCCCGTGGCTTTGTTATGTTCTGTAAAGATGTTTGTAGTAATTCATAGGCCTCTTCCTGTCGTTTATCTCTCATATATAGAGAGGCTAATTCCGTATAAACGGAAGGAAGAATGTTCTTTTCCATTAAGGCGATCGCTTTTTGGTTGCAGGTGATCGCGCTGTCTCGATATCCCAACATTAAGAAGGTTCGACCTAAGTCCCGTAACGCAAATACTTGCCCCATCGAGTCTTTTTGCATACGAAAATCCTCAACGGCCTTTTTCTGAAAGGGTAACGCCTTGTCGTAAACCGTTTGGTAAGTATAAAGCATACCTATATTATTATTGATTCTGCCAAGCAAGGCATGATTCTCTATCTTTTCCTCATCCCGAAGTGCCTTGAGGTAATATTCCTGCGCTTTTAGCGGATGCCCCAAGTCTTGGTTGATTCTTCCTTTATAATACCAAGTTTTCGCTTTTCGTTCCAGATCATTCGTTCCCTCATAATAATCCGCGGCGATCGTGATCAAGGAGTCTGTGGTATGCGTGGCGTACGTCTTGTCTTGCGCCTCCGTCAGCAGCAAATAATAATGTGCCTTATCTTTTCGGGATAGGTTTTCTTTGTTCTCTATTTGTTCAAGGAGCATTAAGGCGCTATCCGGATGTTGGGGCATAAGGTTCTCTATTTTTCGGAAGTCTATGGTTTGATGGCCCATTCCGTCGCAAGAGATCCATATAATAGGTATTAGAATTAACAGGAAAACAATGTTTTTCTTCATCAGCGTATTATTTGTTGGCGATAAAGATAATACAAAAAGGCGAGGATATTCCGGTTGGAAAATCCGACTTTCTTGAACTGTTTTTATTTCTGCTGTAAATACATTGAATAACAGACTGTTGCGCTATATATAAACCATCCGCTTATGGCTTGACAAGTGAATAACTAACGGCTTGTCAAGTGAATAACTAACGAGTAGGGGTAGCCGTCAGTTAACGGCTTGGGAAGTGATCAGTTATTCACTTGAGAAGCCTTTTCCCAGAGAAGATATACTTACTTTGCGGATGAAGTATATCTTCTCCGGGCATAGGATATATACTTCATCCGCAAAGTAAGTATATATGGATAAAACAGGCTTTTTTATCCAACCAGCCATCGTTCTATATTCCGGGTCTCAGAGGAGAAGTTCACGCCGATCTTGAAGACCTCCCGATTGTCTCCGGAGAAGGGTAGGGCGTAGCCTTTCTCCTCGATCTGCCGCAGGGCTTCCTCGGCGGTTCCGTTGAGCTTGAACTCCATGATATAGATGTATTGGTTGGTTTGCAAGACGAGGTCTATACGCCCGTTCGAGGTATGGTATTCCACTTGCGTGTACAGTCCGACCAGCTTGAAGACGATGAAGAGGACGTTCTGGTAATGCAGCTCCGTGTCTCGCTCCGGCTTTTGCCCGGCGATCACCTCGTAGGGTGTGTCGGCAAAGAAGCTTTGGAGGCGGCGGAAGAAGGCGTCGTAATCTCCGGCTTCCACCTCCCGGACGAACCGTCCGATCTCGAAGGGAGTTTTTGCGATGCTGACGTTGGTGTAGAAAGGCAGGAGGTATTTAACAAAACCTTCCTCTACCTCCAAGTTTGGAAAACCTAGTTTATAAATCCCAAAACGGGGATCATAGTCCTTGATGGTCAGGTATCCGCTTTGGTAGATGACCGGTATGGGATTATTAGAGGCGGAATCGATGCTGTTGAGCACATCGGCGTCGGTCTCCGTGTTGGCCATCTCGTAGAGGTCGTAATGGGTGTGTTTGAGCAATTCCACGAGATAAGAGGGTGTTCCGGTCTCGAACCAGTAGTCGTCGATCCGCATATACTTAAAGGTGTTGAGCAGACTGAATGGATTATAGATACCCGGTCCCTCGGCCATGAAATGGTAGCCGTCATAATGTTTCTTCAATAAGGAGCGTGTCTCGTCGTATGTTAACTTGAGAGAGGAGGCCAGCATGTGGATATCGTCATCGAAATAGGTGAGCAACTCCTTTTCCGTGACCCCGCAAATGGCCGCATAAGGTTCTCGCATGGATATATCGTCCAAGTTATTTAGGTCGCTAAACACGCTTACCTTGCCGAACTTGGTCACACCTGTAAGCAGGGCGAAGCGGATGGCCCTATCCATGGTCTTCAATACGCCGTAGAAGGGTTTGAGCATGTTCCGGAGCCGGTTTTGCATCTCCTCGTCGTGTAAGTTCTGTAGCAAGGGCTTGTCGTACTCGTCTATCAGGATCACGGCCCTTTGTCCGGTTTTGCGGTAGGCCCGGTCGATGATTCCGGCGAAACGGAGGGGCAGGGTCACTTCCGAGGGACGTGTCCCATATTCGTCTTCGTACCGGGACAGGATGTCGTTTAATATCTTATATAAACTATCAGGAGAGTCGTATTGGGAGATATTCAGGTCAAAATGGAGGATCGGGTATTCTTTCCAGTCCTTTTCCAGTTTCTCCATGGCCAGTCCCTCGAACAACTCCTTTTTCCCTTGGAAGTAGGCCTCCAGCGTGGACAACAGCAAGCTTTTCCCGAAGCGTCGGGGGCGGCTGAGGAAGTAATACTGTCCGGTAGTAACCAATTGATAGACCAAGGCTGTCTTGTCAATATAGAGATAGCCGTCCTTGCGAATTTTCTCGAAGTTCTGTATGCCGATGGGATAAATTGTCTGGTTCATATCGTCCTATATTTTATGCGACTTATAAGCAAAGTTACATAAAATATAGGAGAGGAACCGTATCTTTAGAAGTAAATTTTCAACAATAATATCTTACTATGAAGTCGATTTATAACTTGCTGATAGTAAGATGAATAAATATTCTTGTCGGATTTCCGTAAAAACACGTACATGTTTTCACGGATTCACGTACGTGTTTTTGGGAATTCACGTACGTGTTTTCCGAAAAACATGTACGAATAAAAAACAAGTCTGGAAAAATAGACAATAAGTAAGAAGTTTTTTACTCCTTATACTTAGCCACCATAATCACGGGATTGGATTCCTCATTTAATCCCGCTGCGATCTCATTCAAGCGGCCTTTCAGCTTACCTTTCCCGTAGGCTTCCACCAACTCATTGGCTTCTAGTTTCTTTATGAAAGCGATCCCATCGTTATTGATGATCTTTAGTATTCCGTGTTCGTACCACATATCAACGGGTGTCTGATCTACGAAATCGTTATTATATACGACACACTCAAAGATAGCGTCCTCTTGTTTATCATATACCAAGTCGGTTCTGGGGAATCCGGTTTCTTTCTCAAAATCCCATTGTTTCTTTGTTGTTTGCATGAAATAATACCGGTCGGTAAGAATACTTGGATAAAGAAATACTTCCGGGGCCATAGAGCGGATAGGTGGAGTCCTTACGATAAAGGGTTTGATAGAGTGATCTTGCGAATAACTATAAATCGTATCTGTAGATGGCTCTACTAAGACCCAACTTCCATTTTGGGAAATTAATTCGGTATTACGAGGTCCTGCGGCCCAACCTCCTTTCGATAAAAACGGTGATATCTTATGCTCATAAGGGAGTTCGATTTCCTTGACAATGCTCCCGTCTTGTTTGGACAGGAGCCAAAATGCGCTTTTTCTCAGATTTTTATAATTGCCGATCTCATCGTAACAGATTAAGTTGTCTTGATCGAAATTATATATCTTCCCGCTATTGAAATTAAAATCTTTATCGTACTTTAAAGTTCGCTTAAAGTTTCCGGACAGGTCATATACGATAAACTGGCTCGAGTAGTAGTTGTTGATAAACAACTCACCTTTCTCCTCATCGAGGGCAATAGACCCGATATTCGTATATTCTTGGCTACCTTGACCGTTTCGGTTGATTTTTTTCTGGCCTTTTCCGGTCCGGTCGAAGATAAATATATCTCCGTCTTGTCCGTTCCTGTTTCTAAGGATTATGAGATTTTTGCCGATGGCTTGCATGCTGGCTGAGGTTATGAATTCTTCATTCGTTTCTAATGGGATGTATTCCACATCCAAAAAGTCTTGAAGAATCAGTTCCTTCTTCGGATAATTTGCCGTGATATCCACGGTTAAAAAGTCGTTAGCCGGTTGCTTGCCACTTTCGCATCCCGTTATCAGGAACAGGATCATCGCAGAGATTGTGAGTATAAGTTTCATGGTAGTATGTTTTTAAAGGTGTCCCTTTAGCAAACATATGCTTTTCTCACTGTTAGAAAAATATTTTATACATCTATTTTCGTGAATGTGTTGTTTAACATTATCTTTGCAAGTCAATGAACGTGAATATGGAAGATGATTTTGATATAAGGGATGCCCGGATGCCGGAAAACGAGCGGGAGTATGAGAACGTACTCCGGCCGCTTTCGCTCCGTGACTTCAGCGGACAGGCGAAGGTGGTGGAGAACCTGAAGGTGTTCGTCATGGCTGCCCGCATGCGTAAGGAGGCGCTGGATCATGTGCTTTTGCATGGACCTCCCGGGTTGGGAAAGACGACGTTGTCGAATATTATAGCGAACGAGTTGGGGGTTGGTTTCAAGGTCACGTCGGGGCCGGTGCTGGATAAGCCGGGAGATCTGGCCGGGGTATTGACCTCGCTGGAGAAGAACGACGTGCTTTTTATCGATGAGATTCACCGGTTGAGTCCGATCGTAGAGGAATACCTATATTCCGCTATGGAGGATTATCGGATCGATATCGTGATCGATAAGGGACCAAGCGCTCGTTCGATACAGATCGATTTGGCTCCGTTTACATTGATTGGCGCTACGACCCGTAGCGGCTTGCTGACTAGTCCGCTGCGTGCCCGTTTCGGTATCAATATGCACTTGGAGTATTATGATATGGAGACGCTGACGAAGATCGTGCTCCGTAGTGCTAATATCTTGAATGTAAAATGTGAGTTGAACGCCGCTCGGGAGATCGCTTCCCGTAGCCGGGGTACGCCTCGTATCGCCAACGCTTTATTGCGCCGTGTGCGTGATTTCGCTCAAGTGAAGGGGAACGGAGATATCGATAAGGCGATCGCTTGCTTCTCTTTGGAGGCGTTGAATATAGATCGGTATGGCTTGGATCAGATCGATAATAAGTTGTTGACGACGATCATTGATAAATTTCAGGGAGGCCCGGTCGGATTAACGACGATCGCCACGGCTTTGGGCGAGGACCCCGGAACGCTGGAAGAAGTGTACGAGCCTTTCTTGATCAAGGAGGGCTTTATCAAACGCACGCCCCGTGGCCGTGAGGTCACCGATTTAGCTTATGCTCATCTGGGACGTAGCCGGGTGGGGGAACAAGGTTTTTTATTTGATTAGACAGATACGATATGGCAGGAGGAATGAAGCGGCTCGCTAAAGAGACAGCCGTTTATGGATTGAGTAGTATAGTGGGGCGTTTCCTGAATTGGATGTTGGTGCCGATGTACACACGTGTGTTGGCCGGGACAGGGGATTATGGGATCGTGACGAATTTATATGGTTGGACAGCCCTGTTGCTGGTCTTGCTTACTTATGGCATGGAGACGGGGTTCTTCCGTTTCATCAATAAGAAAGAGGAGCAAGAGCCGATGCGGGTGTATGCTTCCGTGCTATATTGCTTGCTGGGAAGTTCGGCGCTGTTTAGCGTAGCGGTTTTCGCCTTGTTGCCATCTATTAGTGCCGGTTTGGGATATGGCGATCATCCGGAGTATATCGGGATGATGGCGGGTATCGTGGCGGTAGACGCTTTTTGTTGCATTCCGTTCGCTTATCTTCGGTATAAGGGGAAAGCATGGCGTTTCGCCGGGATTAAGTTGCTGAGTATTTTCTTGAATATTATCTTGAATATATTCTTCTTGATCACTTGTCCGTGGTTGCATACGCATTATCCGGAGGCGATAAGCTGGTTCTATCGTCCGGATTATGGGGTAGGCTATGTATTCGTGGCGAACGTGTTTACGACACTGATAACCTTATTGCTTTTGATCCCGGATATCTTGCCGGGTATACGGGCGAAAGTAGACGGAACGGTCTTGAGACAAATCTTGCGTTATTCCTTCCCGATCCTGATCCTTGGTATTGCCGGTATCTTTAACCAAACGGCGGATAAGATCCTGTTTCCATTCTTGTTTGATGATAAGGAGTATGCGAACGAGCAATTGGGTATATACGGCGCATGCTTCAAGATCGCCGTGGTGATGGTGATGTTCACGCAGGCTTTCCGGTATGCCTATGAGCCGTTTATTTTCGCTAAAAACAAGAGCGATGATAATAAGAAAGCCTACTCGGAAGCGATGAAATATTTCATCATATTCGCCTTGTTTATCTTCCTCGGGGTCATGTTCTATATCGATATCCTGAAGTACTTTGTAGGCCCGGCCTATTATCCCGGATTACGGGTAGTGCCGATCGTGATGCTGGGCGAGTTGTTCTTCGGTATTTATTTCAACCTCTCCTTATGGTATAAGCTGATCGACCAGACCCGATGGGGCGCCTATTTCTCCACGATCGGATGTGTGGCCACGGTCTCTATCATCTTGCTGTTCGGCCCCTCGTACGGTTATATGGCTTGCGCGTGGGCATCGTTCTTTTGTAATTTATTGATGATGCTTCTGTCTTATTTTGTGGGACAAAAGAAGTTCCCGATCGAGTATGACTTGAGATCCGCGTTTCTTTATTTCGGAGTGGCGGCTGTGCTATACGTGGCAGGTATGGCACTCCCGATACAGTCTGAGTGGCTTCGGCTAGGATACCGCACGATCTTATTAGGCATATTCATAGCGTTTATGGTTAAAAGGGACTTACCTTTACGAGAACTCCCGTACGTAGGACGTTTCTTTCGTTAATCGGTAGGTTCGGACGGTTTGGACGGCGTGGCGATTGGCATCGTGATAACGAAGCGTGAGCCTTCCGTATAAGACGGGTCTGTTTTTATTTTACCGTTTAGGCGGTTAACGATTAAGCGACATAGGTAAAGCCCCAGGCCAGAGCCGGGAATGAAATCATTGGTCTTCGTGAAACGCTCGAATATCCATTCTTGTTTGTCTTGGGGGATGCCGCAACCCGTATCTGTTACCGACAGGGTCACTAAATTGGCTCCGCTATCCAGATGGTATGAAAGCGTGATGCTTCCTTTCTCCGTGAATTTATTCGCGTTTGCCAGCAGATGCGAGATGATCAAGCTGAAATAAGCACGGTTGGTCAAGATCATATCATTCTCCTTATCGCCTTCCACCACATAGTTGATCTCCGGCTTCTCTTGATATTTCTTTACCTGTTGCATCTCATGTAAACAAAGCTCATGGATACGTGTGGGAACAAGAGGAAGGGAATCATTGCCGCTATCGAGCTGGGCGATCTCAAGGAGATTGTTCAGCATGGAAGTCAAATGGTAACAGTTCTCGTAGATAATACGGCTGAAAGCCTGTTTCTCGTCCATGGAGATATCGTCGTTGGTAATTAGTTCCGAGAAGCCGTTGATAGCGTTTAATGGAGTCCGTATCTCATGCGACATATTCCGGATGAAGGCGGTCTTCATCTCCTCGCTTTCTTGCGCTTTCCGGTTCGCTATCAAGACCTGCTCATTGGATTTTTGTAATGCTTGATAAAGAGATCTCATCTTGCCTAACCGGAAAAAGATATAGAACACGGCGCATAAAGCTAGAAGCAATAAGGACATATACAGGTAATTCTCTTTCTTGCTTTCCTGCAATTCCAGTTCCAATGATTTCTTTTCGATCACCAACTCGTTAGCCCCTTTCTCTATCTCCAGATTCTCCATTTTCTTCCTGAGTTCTTGCATACGCAAGGTGTCTAGCAGTACGGCGTACTCCTTGGATGTCTCATAGGCCTCCTTGTACATCCGGAGGCTGTCGTAGGCGGCAGCCTTGGCGGATACATAAGCGATTACATGTTCCTTGTAAAGAGGTATCTGTTTGGAGAAATTGATCAAAGAGTCGCTGAACTCAATGAATTTCTTATAGTCCTTGATGCCTAGATAATAATTTGCGGAGGTATAATAAAGCTCATATTCCGGGGCGGCGCTAGCTGATTCCGGATAAGTTTTCAACAGATTCATGAACTTACGATAATAAGAGGTAGCCAAATCCTTTCCAATAGCCTCGGCGCTAATGGCGAGGTTTGAATAAGCGCTTAATAATTGACGTTTATTGATCGCGTAAGGACGTTTCCTCATCTCCGGGATATTAGAGTAACCTAAGATCGTATTTAAGTAACGGGTAGCATATTGCCCCCGTTCTTGGGAGTCACTCGCGTAAGCGCATAGCATGAAATAGGTGTTTGGCAAGAAATTGTATGCGTATCGTAGGGGAAGTTTCTCCGCCGTGGCCAAGACATTATCGAAATATTCTTTCCCTTGTTTGAAATCCTCTTTAAGCATATTTTCTTCCATAATGCTATTGCTGACAGCCATACCAAGTACATAATTGCAGGCTATTTTCTCATACGGAGACAATTTATCAGGTTCTTCCAGCTTGAATAGGCAATTCATGAGGACTTTCCTTCTCGGCTCCCCGGACGTGTAGAATATGACGCGCGTATCTTGGATCATTTTCATGAATGACACTAGGCTGGTTCTGGCTTCTCCTTTTAGTTCTTGCTCGGCCTTGGCGATGTAGGCATTTGCGCTATCGGTTTGGTCTGTGTTGATGTAATACCGGAGAATCTCGGTCAACGCCGCTTCCTTATAGTAATTGTCATTCGCTTTTAAGGCTTCCTGATAGAGTTGTTTAGCGTTTACTAATATGTCATCGTTTCGTGAGATATCCATCAAGTTGGCGAGGATTTCCAGCCTTGTGCGCTCGGAAGTCGTTTTTTGCAAGGCGCTTTTAAGCGAGTCTGGTGTAGTCGTTTGAGATGAAACGACAAAGGACATAAATAATAAGCATAAATGTATTAGATATCGTTTCATACAAATAGAATCTCTTGTTGTGTTTATTGTATTACAAATGCAAATATACGTAATCTCACCATAAAAAAGCTATTAAATAGTTAGAAAAACAAACAATTGAAATATCTTTGCATAAATATGGGACAAGATTAATACCGCATGGAAAAAGGATTGCTACATAAACAGATTATGGATTTTTTTGTCCGTAATTTCGACGTCAGGCAGGACAAAGAGGATGAACTGGACACGATAGAATCTATTAAGAAGGGAGTCGAATTTAAGGGGACAAATTTATGGGTACTTATTTTCGCTACGTTTGTGGCCTCTCTCGGATTGAATACGAACTCTACGGCCGTGATTATCGGCGCCATGCTGATCTCGCCGTTGATGGGACCGATCATGGGATTCGGCTTGGGATTGGGAATCTCCGATTTCGAGTTGATCAAGCGTTCGTTCCGTAATTTCGCTACCGCTACTATTTTTAGCGTGATTACCTCCACCTTATATTTCTTGATCTCACCGATCAGCGAGGCGCAAAGCGAGTTGCTTGCCCGTACGCAACCTACGGTATACGATGTATTGATCGCTTTCTTCGGCGGTCTGGCCGGAATCGTGGCGAGCTCGACAAAGAGTAAGGGTAACGTGATTCCGGGTGTAGCTATCGCTACGGCTTTGATGCCTCCGCTTTGTACGGCTGGATTCGGGTTGGCGAGTGGCAATTTGTATTACTTTTTCGGCGCTTTTTATCTGTATTTTATCAATACGGTTTTTATCAGTTTGGCTACGTTTGTCGTCGTTCGTTTGTTGAAATATCCGAAGAAAGTTTTCTTGGATAAACAACGGGAAAAGATCGTGACTCGTTACGTGGGTATCATTGTTTTTTTCACGATCGTGCCGAGCCTTTTCTTGAGTTATAACTTGATCCGGAGTAGTTATTTCAATGATCGGGTACGTAACTTCGTATCGGAGGAGTTGACTTTCCCGAATACGCAAATCTTGAATAAGGTCGTTACGGATACGAGCGAGAAAAAGGAGGTGAAAGTAGTCTTGATCGGCCAGACGGTACCGGATGAGATGATCGCTAACGCCCGGGCTAAACTGCCTAAGTATGGATTGAAAGATGTGCATTTAGTCGTGCAACAAGGTTTCGGACAAGAGGCCACGGATATCAATGAGTTGAAAAGCCTCTTGATGCAGGATTTATATAAGAATAGCGAGGAGGTACTGCGTGCGCAGACCATCCAGATAGATTCGTTAAAACGACAGGTTGACAAATATCAAAGTTATAGGCGTTTGACATCCGAGTTGATCCCGGAGATGAAGGTCCTTTTCCCTTATGTGGTTGAGGCATCTTGCTCGAATACGTATATCGTAAATACGGAGACGGCGAAACCGGATACGGTTATGCTGGTTTATCTGAAAAGTAAGACGATCATTAAAGAGGCGGAACGTAAGAAGATCAAGGAATGGCTATCGGCTCGTGTGGAAATGGAAAATATTAAATTACTAATCGAATAATTTAGACTAATAAGAGTAGAATGAAGTTGATGAAAAGAGTGTGGGCGGCTTTGTTGCTTTTAGCCGCTTCCGGCCAGTTATATGCCGATGAGGGCATGTGGGTGCTGAAGGAGTTAAATAAACAGAATTTGGCAAGAATGGCCGAGTTGGGTTTTACTCCATCCTATGACCAGTTGTATAGTGAGACGGATCCTTGCGTGGCGAACGCCGTGGTGATCTTCGGCGGGGGATGTACCGGTATTACGGTCTCTAACGAGGGGTTGATCTTTACGAATCACCATTGTGGTTTCGGAGCCATCCAGCAGTTGAGTAGTGTGGAGCACGATTATCTGAAAGATGGTTTTGTCTCTCAAAATAAACAAGAAGAGCTTCCGGTTCCGGGCTTGACGGTACGTTACCTGAAAGAGACCGTAGACGTGAGCGATCGTATCAACAGACAGATCTCCGGTATCGAGGATGAGTTCCAGCGTTTGTCGGCGGCAGATTCTATCGGTCGTGTGATTTGTGATTCCGTGGGAAATAATGAGTTCCTAGCGGCAGACGTCGTTCCTTTCTATAGCAATAACAAATATTTCTTGGTGGTATACGATGTTTATCGTGACGTGCGTATGGTTTTCGCTCCACCTAGCTCTATCGGTAAGTTTGGTGGCGATACGGATAACTGGATGTGGCCTCGCCATACCGGTGATTTTTCTGTATTCCGTGTGTACGCCAACGCAGATAACAAACCGGCGGAATATGATGCGAATAATAAGCCTTATACCCCGAGATATGTAGCTGAGGTGTCCATGCAAGGTTATCAAGATAAGGACTATGCGATGACAGTCGGTTTCCCGGGAAGTACGGATCGTTATTTGTGTTCTTGGGGCGTGCAGCAGCGTATCGAGAATAGTAATAAGCCCCGTATTGAGGTGCGTGGCATCAAGCAGGGCATCTGGAAAGAGGCGATGTTGGCTAGCGACGCCGTACGTATCAAATATGCCTCCAAATATGCGGGAAGCTCCAATTATTGGAAGAACTCGATCGGTATGAATAAAGGATTGGCGAACCTGAACGTGGTAGAACGTAAACGTGCGGAGGAGACGGCCTTCGCTGATTGGGTAGCGAAAGATCAGGCCCGGGGCGCTAAATATGGCGAGGTCTTGAATTTGCTGGAAAAAGGATATACCTCGACCAATAAATATAGAGAGGCTTTGACCTATTTGAATGAGGCGTTTTCTAGTGGAGCGGAGATTATTCGTTTGGCCCGTATGGTGCAATCGGTGGATATTGAAGGAGCTACCCCGGAAGAGATTACTGTCTTTTTAGAGGATCGTATCCAACCGTTTTTCAAGGATTACGAGCCGTCTTTGGATCAGAAGGTACTGGCCGCGATGATGAAGATTGCGAAAGAACGTGTATCTCCGGAGTTCTTGCCGGATATTTATACGAGCGTTGATAAGAAGTATAAAGGAAATTATGAGAAATATGCGGCGGATGTATTTAAGAAGACTTCCTTATTGTCGTACGACAAGATCGCCGAGATGTTGAGAAATCCGAAGCAATATGAGAAATTGAGAAAAGATCCGGCGGCGGAACTGAGCTTGTCCGTATTGGTGTCTATCTTCCAGTTACAGCAGTTGATGGGTGATGCGGAGTATGATATCGCTAAGGGAGAACGTTTGTATTTTGCGGGCTTGAAGGAGATGTATCCGGAGAAAGCTTTGTCTTCTGACGCTAATTTCACGATGCGTTTGAGCTATGGTTCTATCGGAGGGTATCGTCCTTATGATGCCGCATGGTACAATTATTACTCAACGGATAAAGGTATCCTAGAGAAAGAGGACCCGACGAGCGATGAGTTCTGGGTACAACCGGAGATACTGGATCTGGTTCGTAGCCGTGATTTCGGACCTTACGCGAATGAAAAAGGGGAATTGCAGCTGTGCTTCCTCTCGAACAATGATATCACGGGTGGTAATTCCGGTAGCCCGGTATTCGATAAGAACGCCCGTTTGATTGGACTTGCTTTCGACGGTAACTGGGAGGCGATGAGTGGTGATATCGCTTTTGAACCGGATTTGCAACGTTGCATCGGCGTAGATATCCGCTATGTCCTTTTCATGATCGATAAATGGGGTAAATGCCCGAGGTTGATTGAGGAGTTGAAGCTGGTTCGATGAGAGAAAAAAGAGATGGGCATCCGTGATTTCCGCGGATGCCCATTCTAAGGAGCTTATGATGCCCATCGTAAGGAGCTTTGAATGCCTATTGTAAGCGCCTTACGATGGGCATTGTACTAAATGCCTAATTTAGACTTGATTGCTTTCGGTATTGCGTCCTTATGCACCATGATGTAAATAGTCTTGGCACGGACAAAGCTATCTGACATGTTGAGGTAACCGCCGAATGTATTACGTTCGGTTCCCCAAGAGTTCTTCGTGATATAATATTTCGTGCCGTTTTGATCCTTGGCGATGCCGGTAAGGTGCATCAAATGGTCATCGGTCGTGACGAACGCCTCGAAGCCTTCTTGACGGACCTGCGGGGTGACGTTTACTTCCGGGAAAGGTTTCTCGAATTTGTAGACTTCCTCCAGACGTTCCTTCTCATCCATTTTCTCGAAGCGGGCACGGTCGGTAGTCGAGTAATCTTCCACCTTCTTTACCTCCGGGTTGATCGCCACGCCATTCTTGAAAGAGAAGCCTTTCTCGCTCACGTCGCCATCCCAGCATACCGTGTAACCGTTATTCAACGCATAATCCGCTACTTCCATCATTTCATTCAATGGTAGGTTATACATTTGCGCATGCTCCCAGTTATCGGGAACCTCTACCTGATAACCGTCGCGGATTTCCTGCTTGAACATGCCATAACGATAACGGATACCGCAGCCGTATGCGGGATATCCCAGCGTTGCCAGGGAATCCAGGAAACATGCTGCCAGACGTCCCAGACCACCGTTACCCAGTGCTGCATCCGGCTCCTGGTCTTCGATCAGGTTCAGATCCAGTCCCAGTTCTTCCAAAGCTTCTGCTACGGGCTTATATGCCTTTAAGTTGATCAGGTTATTACCCAGTGCTCTTCCCATCAGGAACTCCATGGACATGTAGTAGACCATCTTGGGATCTTCCTTCTCATATGCCTTCTGGGTCTCCATCCAGTTCTCTACGATACGATCCTTGATCGCATAAGATACTGCCTGGAATATCTGTTGTGCATCTGCTTCTTCCAGATTCTTACGATACAGGGTGCGCACATTATATTCCACACTTCTCTTGAAGAGCTCCTTGTCGAACTCTTTTGCCTTTACCGGCTTCTCGCTGGCTGCTACTGATTTTTTCACCTATGTTCTCCTCTCCATTACCTCTCCGGTACTGTACTCTTCTCAAGATATTCCGCGCCGGATAGCGTTATGATTTCATCCATATTCTTAACCAAATACAGGTAATATTATAACAAACTTCCATGCGCATTCCAACTGTTTTCGTAGGTTTTCGTAAGTTTCGTAAATGTTTTTGCGAAACAAAAAAGATTCCGCGGTCCTCCCCGTTGGGAAAACCACAGAATCTCTTTATTCCGGCATTTTATTGCAGAACTTTTATACTCTCTCCACAGCGATCACTGCGTTCTCGCCATTGATGTTCCATTCCTTGGATACGGCATATTCCGCACCGCTTGTCAGTTCGTCTGCCAGAACCTTTCCGCTGATGGCGTCTTTGTTCTTCCGGGCGATCTCGGACAGCCTGTCGTTGCCGTTGATGGATACGCGGATGTGATCGGTCACTTCGAAGCCGCTCTCCTTACGCATGGTCTGGATCTTGCTGATGATCTCGTATACGAAGCCTTCCTCTACCAGTTCCGGTGTCAGGTTGGTATCCAGCACAACGGTCATCTTATTGTCCTCCTGAGATACATAGCCTTCCTTCTGTGCCATGTCGATCAGCAGATCGTCCTTGGTCAGTTCTACAGCCACGCCGTCTACGTCAAACTTCAGAGCGCCGTCTGCATTCAGTTCATCCATGGCTGCGTTGCCGTCCAGTGCAGCCAGGTGCTTCTGGATGCCGCCTAACTGTTTGCCATATTTAGGTCCTACGGTACGCAGCTGAGGCTTGAAGGTATAGGAAGTAAAGTCACGTACGTCATCGGTGAATACCACTTCCTTGACGTTTAACTCATCCTCAATGATCTCCTGGTAGAACTCACTTAAGGTGAAATCTGCCTTGATATACATTCTGCTGATGGGCTGACGGTTCTTGATGGCAGCCTCGTTACGGCACGCGCGTCCCATAACGACAGCATCCAGTACATCCTCCATATCCTCTTCCAGCTTCTTGTCGATGTGATCCTTGTTGACTACAGGGAAGTCACACAGATGGATACTCTCGGGAGCGGATGCATCATTGCTTCTTACCAGATTCTGGTAAATATCCTCGGTCATGAAGGGGATCATGGGTGCGGCTGCCTTACAGATGTTCACCAGTGCGGTGTACAGCGTCATGTAGGCATTGATCTTATCCTGCTCCATACCCTTTGCCCAGAAACGCTCACGGCTGCGTCTTACATACCAGTTACTCATCTCATCGACGAAGTCCTGCAAAGCCTTGGCAGCCTCGGGGATACGGTACTGGTCCAGATTGCTGTCTACCTCAGCTACGGTAGAATTCAGCTTGGACAGCAGCCACTTATCCATTACGGGCAGTTTGTCATATTCCAGTGTATATTTGGAAGCGTCAAAATTGTCAATATTCGCATACAGTACGAAGAATGCGTAGGTGTTCCACAGAGTACCCATGAACTTACGCTGTCCTTCCTGTACGGCCTTGCCGGAGAATCTCTTCGGCAGCCAGGGTGCGGAACTGGTGTAGAAATACCAACGGATGGCATCTGCACCGTAGGTCTCCAGTGCGTTGAAAGGATCTACTGCATTGCCCTTACTCTTACTCATCTTCTGGCCGTTCTCATCCTGTACGTGGCCCATAACGATAACGTTCTTGTAAGGAGCCTTGTTGAAGAGCAGGGTGGACTCTGCCAAGAGTGAATAGAACCATCCACGGGTCTGGTCCACTGCCTCGGAGATAAAGTTGGCAGGGAACTGCTGCTCGAACAGTTCCTTATTCTCAAACGGGTAATGATGCTGTGCGAAAGGCATTGCTCCGGAATCGAACCAGCAGTCGATCACCTCGGGAACACGCTTCATCTGCCTGCCGCACTCGGGGCAGGTGATGGTGATCTCGTCGATATATGGACGATGGAATTCTACGGTCTTCGCCTTCTCATTGCCGCTCATCTTGTACAGCTCTTCACGGCTGCCGATGGAATGCTGGTGTCCGCATTCGCACTCCCAGATATTTAACGGAGTACCCCAGTAACGGTTACGGGATACGCCCCAGTCCTGAATATTCTCCAGCCAGTTGCCGAAACGTCCCTCACCGATGGAAGCGGGGATCCAGTTGATGGTCTTATTATTACGTACCAGATCATCCTTCACAGCGGTCATCTTGATGAACCAGGACTCTCTTGCATAGTAGATCAGCGGAGTATCACATCTCCAGCAGAAAGGATAATCATGCTCGAACTTCGGTGCATCGAACAGCTTGCCCTCTGCGTCCAGATCCTTTAATACCAGAGGATCTGCATCCTTTACAAATTTACCGGCATAAGGAGTCTCTGCGGTCAGGTCACCCTTGCCGTCTACGAACTGTACGAAAGGCAACTCATAGTTGCGTCCGATACGGCTGTCGTCTTCACCGAAAGCAGGAGCGATATGAACGATACCGGTACCATCGGTCATGGTTACATAATCATCGCAGGTCACGAAATGTGCCTTTTTCTTCTGCTTCTCAGCGGCATCTCCCGCACACTTGTACAGAGGCTCATACTCCTTGTACTCCAGATCCTTACCAACATAAGTCTCCAGTACTTCGTAAGCTGCTTTACCTTCTTCTGCCAGGCTGCCCAGTACCTTGTCTGCCAATGCCTTTGCAATATAATAGGTATAACCGTCAGCAGCCTTCACCTTCAGGTAGGTCTCCTCCGGATTCACGCACAGTGCAACGTTGGAAGGAAGGGTCCAGGGAGTTGTGGTCCATGCCAGGAAATATGCATCCTCGCCCTTTACCTTGAAACGTACGATAGCGGAGCGCTCTTTGACTGCCTTATAGCCCTGTGCCACTTCGTGACTGGACAGCGGGGTTCCGCAGCGAGGGCAGTAGGGAACAATCTTGAAGCCCTTGTACAACAGACCCTTGTCCCAGATGGTCTTCAGTGCCCACCACTCGGACTCGATGAAATTGTCATCATAGGTAACATAAGGGTTATCCATGTCCGCCCAGAAACCAACGGTACGGGAGAAATCTTCCCACATTCCCTTATATTTCCAGACGCTCTCTTTACATTTGTCAATGAAAGGTGCCAGACCGTATTCCTCGATCTGCTCCTTGCCGTCCAGACCCAGCATCTTCTCGACTTCCAGTTCTACGGGAAGTCCGTGAGTATCCCAGCCGGCTTTACGGGGAACCATATATCCCTTCATGGTACGGTATCTGGGGATCATATCCTTGATGGTACGGGTCTCTACATGACCGATGTGAGGCTTACCGTTAGCCGTAGGCGGTCCGTCGTAGAAGGTATAGGTCTCGCCTTCCTTACGATGCTCCATACTTTTTTTGAAAATGTCGTTGTCTTCCCAGAATTTCTCGACTGCTTTCTCGCGGTCTACAAAATTCAGGCTTGTGGGTACCTGCTTGTACATACTGTGCTTCCTTTCTTTTCTTATTACAGCATCATACTATTCAGCGCCTCATTCACAAAATCGCATCTTCGATGCTTTCCTGAATAGTATCAAAAAAAGCCCCGTCCTGTAACAGGACGAAGCTCATGCATTCGTTAACCACCTCTTACAACATACTTCCTATTATATAGGAGTGATATGCTTCCCGGTAACGGTGGGATTCCGTTCAGAACTACTGGCGTAGGCTTTTGTTCTGACAGCTCAAAAGTGATTTTCACGATTCCCTTACTCGCACCGATCTCTCACCATCACCGGTTCGCTTTGCCTTTCTGCGGAAAAGTTACTCTCTTCGTCAATGCATTTTTGATATACCGCTATTATATATCTCATTTTTTTGCGTTGTCAAGCCGGATGTTGAGATTTGCTTATAAAGCTTTTCTTTCTTGCTTTTCCGACATTTATTTCATATAATATTTTTAGCACTTTAATGTGTATCGGTTAGATCGGAAGGGGCAGGGAATTCTATGGAAAATACACAGAAAAAAAGCAGCGGTAAAATATCATATACTCTGCAGATCATCGGACTGCTTCCTTTACTGGCGCTGGGAATTGCGATGTTGTTTTTCACTTCCCAATGGTTCACAAAAACTATGTATCAGGAAGTGGAACGTGAATTGTATGATGCCACGAAAAGTGCCACTACACTTCTGAACGCTGCCTATCCCGGCGATTATCACCTGGAGGGAGATGTTGCTTATCTTCTGTATAAAGGAGAGACGGATATCACCAGGGACTATTCTCTTCTGGATCAGTTCAAAGAGGATACCGGACTGGACATCACCCTGTTCTACCAGGATACCCGCATTCTGACGACTCTGTATAACGCCCAGGGTGACCGCATTGTCGGCTCCGGTGCTCCGGATGTGGTGATCCGTGATGTCCTGAATACCGGTGAAGATCATTTTTATATCAACACTCTGATCAATGGAAAGACTTATTTTTCCTATTATAGTCCTGTCCGCAATCAGGACGGCAGCATAGTTGGCATGCTTTTTATAGGAAAATCCAGTGCCGCCGTATCTCAAGCCATTCAACGTTATGTCTATCCGCTGACATGGCTGATCATCGGTTTTGTGGCTCTCGTGGCTGTCTGCATCTATTTTTACACCAGAAGATTCGTGGCTGTATTACTCCATATTCACAGCTTCCTGTCAGAGGTAGCCTCCGGGAATCTGAACGCCACACTGGATCATTCCGTAACAAAACGCAGTGATGAATTAGGTGATATCGGTCGCTGTGCCCTGTCCATGCAGCGCTCTCTTCGTACCATGATCGAGCAGGATGCCCTGACCGAGCTGTACAACCGACGCAGCGGGGAAAAAAAGCTGCGCCAGATCTTCGAGGAAGCCCAATCCTCCCGCCATTCTTTTGCGCTCGCCATCGGAGATATTGACTTTTTCAAAAAGGTTAATGATACCTACGGTCACGAATGTGGGGATGCCGTACTGAAAAATGTCTCTGCCCTGCTGAAGCAGCATATGTGGCGCCGTGGCTTTGCCGCGCGTTGGGGTGGTGAGGAATTTCTACTGGTATTTGAAAATGTAGATCTTGCAGAAGCACGGAAACAGCTGGATCTTCTCATGGACAAAATTCACGAACTGGATACACTCTACGAAGGGCAACACGTGAAGATAAATATGACCTTCGGACTGGTCTGTGAGTCTGACAAAGATGTTCATACATTATTAAAAGAAGCTGATGAGAAATTATATATCGGTAAGACAAACGGTCGTAACCAGGTGATATCTTAACCCGGTTACGACCGTTTTTTATTTGTTTCTGATCTTGTTATCTTTAACCTTGCAGGCATTCCGGATTCAACAGGAAATCATAAATATTGATTGTCAGAATACCATATTCATCATAATATGGCTGCACAATATCTTTTGTAATGACAATTTTTTTAAAAGAGTCATCAATCTTCCGGAACGGTCGGATTTCCTGCGTCCGCTTTGTTTCATCCGGAAGAGAATATGCCGATTGAATGTAATATCTGGCAGAACCAAGATTGCAGACAAAATCCACTTCCAGCTGCCTGCGGTTTACCTTTCCTTCCAAATCTTTTTCTGCGATAGGGACAACACCTACATCCACACTATATCCCCGCATCCGGAGTTCGTTATAGATTACATTTTCCATGGAATGTGTCTGCTCCAACTGCCGGAAATTAATTCTGGCATTCCGAAGCCCCAAATCAGAAAAATAATATTTCTTAGGAGTCTCTATATATGACTTTCCCTTAATATCATAACGCTGTGCTGACTCTATCAAAAAAGAATCTTCAAAGTAATCCAAATATTTCTTTATGGTTGCAGAAGTAATTTTAGATTTCTTCACGGTTTTAAAAGTGTTCTTTAGTTTTTCCGGATTGGTCAACGAACCGATCGCAGAGGAAAGAATATTTAGCAGATCTTCCAATTCCCCAATATTCTTTATACGATTCCGTTTCGTAATATCACGGATATAAATTTCGTTAAATAAATTCTGCAGCGCTGTTGCCTTATCCCCGGCACCATCCCGCAGAACCACTAATGGAATTCCACCGTAAAGCATATATTCAGATAACCCGGTATATTTATCTCCGTTATAAACAGACATAAATTCAGCAAAGCTGAGAGGGTACATATGAATTTCATCACCCCTGCCTGCAAATTCCGTAGCAATATCCTTTGACAACAGTTTTGCGTTACTTCCCGTCACAAACACATCAATATTCTCTTTGCGAAGATATCCATTCAAAACAGCCTCAAAACAATCCAGCATCTGAATTTCATCCAACAGCAGATAATATATTCCCTCTCCTGTAGTTTTCGACCGAATATATGCCATAAATTTCTCCGGATCCACACCCCGCTTTTCCTTTTCGATCTGAATAAGACTTTCACCGATCAGGTAAAGATCATCCGCAGAATCAAAGGCAAACCGTATGATATGGTCTGCTTTCACACCGGAATCTAACAAATGATGATAGAAAATGTTATTCAGCAGATAAGACTTACCACATCTTCGAATACCGGTAATCACCTTGATTAATCCATTGCTCTTTCTTTTTATTAACTTTTCCAAATAGAAATCTCTGCGAATATCCATATATTTTCTCCCTGGAATAGATTTTTGCAACCAGTTGCACTTTTCTATTCTATTATATGGATAATTTAACTGAAAATCAATATACTTGCTTCATTTTTGGAAAAGATTTTTGCAACTGGTTGCACTTTTCTATTTCAAATTGTAAATAAACAAAGTAATTATTTATTGTTCCATCTGTCTGCCCAGGAAGCCCGCCGCAGACAGAGCCAGTTTCTGCTCCACTTCCCCCATTTTGCTCTTCCCGTCATTTTCCAACAGGATCACACTTCCGATGATGTCCCCTTCGCAGATGATCGGCGTGATCAGCTGCCAGGCATAGTCCACGGCAATGTCTTCCGCAATGTTGACATAGTTGCGGTCTCCTTTTGCGGCAATCACAGTCTCTCTATTATTGACCTTCTCTTCCAGTTGACGGCTCACGGATTTATTTAACAGTTGCTTACAGCCTCCTGAGACGGCGATGAACTGGTCTCTGTCCGCGATCAGTGTGGCATGTCCCGACACCTGTGCCAGGCTCTCCGCATACTGTTTGGCAAATGTGGTCATCTCTCCGATAGGGGAATATTTTTTCAGGATGACCTGCCCCTCTCTGTCGGTGAAGATCTCCAGCGGATCACTCTCTCTGATGTGTAACGTGCGGCGGATCTCCTTCGGGATCACGATGCGTCCCAGGTCATCTATTCTTCTTACAATTCCAGTTGCTTTCATCATTTTTTCCTCCATGACATATTGCGTAAGATAAATCATCATCTCGCATTACTAATCATTAACGTTGCAGTTAGTATGCGAAATGCAGGAAAAAATATACTTTAAATTGCCAGATACACCGTCATTCAGCAGTGCCATTACTGGCTTATATTTATAGCAGTTCTGTATTTTTCCTCAGAATTATTGTTTTATATTAAAATTAAAATGCATCCATTCAATTTTCACTCTTGCATTATCGAATTTTTCAATTCTCAATCAGACTATTTCGTACTGTATTTTCCTTATTTCTATGTTACACTTATTCTGTTTACGACAATTTTTTATGGGAGAGTTTAAACTATGAATCACAAAAATAATAACAGAAGTTCATTTTCCGGCAAGATCGGCTTCGTTCTGTCGGCTGCCGGAGCATCCGTAGGCTTAGGCAATATCTGGCGTTTCCCGTATCTGGCAGCCAAATACGGCGGCGGTATCTTCCTGTTGATCTATATTATCCTGGCGCTTACCTTCGGTTATAGCATGATCGTGGCAGAGACTTCACTGGGACGCATGACAGGTAAAAGCCCCGTGGGTGCCTTTCATACCTTTGGGAAGTCCAAATGGCTGTCCTTCGGTGGATGGATCAACGCTATTATTCCTATTCTGATCGTTCCTTATTATTCCGTCATTGGTGGATGGGTGATCAAGTATCTGGTGGAATATGCCAAGGGTCACGGACATGATCTGGCAGCGGACGGTTATTTTTCCACGTTTATTTCCAATGGTGTCTCTACAGAGCTGTGCTTTATCGTATTCACTCTGTGTACTCTGGGCATCATCTACGCCGGTGTCCGCAACGGTATCGAGCGTGTATCCCGCATTATGATGCCGATCCTGGTAGTGCTCTCTGTGGTCATCACAGTCTATTCCGTTACCAGACCGGGAGCCCTGAGCGGTGTGAAGTATTTCCTGATCCCGAATCCCGCGAATTTCTCCTGGATGACAGTCGTAGCTGCCATGGGACAGATGTTCTACTCTCTGTCCATTGCCATGGGTATCCTCATCACCTTCGGCTCTTATATGAAAAAAGATGTCTCCATTGAAGGTTCCACGAAAAATGTGGAGATCTTTGATACCGCCATCGCCATCATGGCAGGTCTGATGATCATTCCCGCCGTGTTCGCATTTTCCGGTGGGGATCCCGATACCTTACAGGCTGGTCCTTCCCTGATGTTCATCACACTTCCCAAGGTCTTCGACAGCATGGGAATGGGCACCTTCGTAGGTATTATGTTCTTCGTACTGGTACTGTTCGCAGCCATGACCAGCTCCATTGCACTTACCGAAAGTGCTGTGTCTACTTTCGAGGACGAGCTTGGCTGGGGTCGTAAAAAATCTACCGTGATCATGGGTGTGATCATGCTGGCACTGGGAACGTTATCCTCACTGGGTTACGGACCGCTCGGTGCTGTGAAGATCATCGGCATGCAGTTCCTTGATTTCTTCGATTTCCTGACCAACTCCGTGATGATGCCTATCGCTGCCATCACCATCTGTCTGCTGGTATCCCGCGTCATCGGAGTAAAGGCTGTGGAAGAAGAAGTCATGCACGGAGAAGCCGCTTTCCGCCGCAAAAAGATATTCAATTTCATGATCAAGTATCTCTGCCCGGTATTTGCTGCGATTATTTTATTAAGCTCCGTGGCAAATGCATTTGGATGGATTAAAATGTAATGATCCGTCCTGTCTCCGCGTTCACTCTATGCGAAATCGAGATTACGGTACGTCCTTCGGAAGCCCTCTTCAGTGCCTGCAGCACCTCTTCTTCGGTCTGGGCATCCAGATTTGCCGTAATCTCATCCAGCAGAAGGAGCTTCGGCTTCGCCACGGCGGCTCTGGCAATGGATAACAGCTGCCACTGCCCCTGGGAGAAGATCTCCGAAGTACAGAGCGTGTCATAGCCTTTTTCCAGCTGTTCTATCGTTGCATCCAGTCCCGCAATTGTTGCAGCCTCCCGTACCTCTTCCATAGTAAAAGAATCGTCATACAGCGTGATCTGATCCTTCACGGTACCGGGTACCCTGTGAAAAGTCTGCTCCACATAGCCGTACAGGCTGCGCTTTTCATTTTCCGGAATCTGAATGGCATCTCTTCCCTGAATCAGCACTTTACCCTCTCCCGGCTGATAGAGTCCCAACAACAGTTTGAAGACCGTACTCTTCCCTGCCCCGGTTCTTCCGGACAGCGTCACCTGTTCTCCGGGATACACTTTGAAGCTTAAGTGATGCAGGATTTTACGGCTGTCATCCTCATAAGCAAAGGTCACGTTTTGCAGTTCCACAAACGGTGTCTCTTGCGCTATGGCCACCGAAGTCTCCAAATTCCGTACTCTCTCCGGCAATTCCTCCAGGGCATAGAATTCATTGATCCGGTGCACGCCCGCAACGGCGGACTGTATGGTCTGGATCTCCATTCCCAGACTCTCCACTGGGGTAAAGATCTGGGAGATATAGTTAATTACCGCTACCGCTGTACCTGCAGACATGCCGAACAGTGTCAGCACCTTTGCATTACCGGAGGCAGAAAACAGCATCACAACCGCCACCACGATAGCATTCAGGATCAGGATCACCGGGGAATAAATAGCATCATAGAAATTCGTGCGATCTACCGCGCGGTAGCTCTCCGCAATATATTCATCATAGCGCTGCTCCATGTAGCGCTCTTTTCCCAGCGTATGAATGGTGCGGATATTGTGCAGCGTCTCCGGCACATGTCCGGATGCTCTGCCCACGGCGCAACGGTTCTCGATCTGGGCTTTCAGCATGTTTTTCTGCACCGTCCGGGTGAACCAATACAGAAATGGAAGCAGAACCAAAAGTACGATCGCCAGTCCTCTGTTTTTTAACCAGATCACCACCAGGATACTTATAATCTTACAGGCATCGGCGAACATACTGATGATTCCGGAGGTGAACAGGTTCTCCACCGTATCCACATCTCCTACGAACCGGGATACGATAGTACCGGGCTCCTGCTTCGTCAGTTCCCCTGCCGTCAGGTTCGTGTATTTCTCCATCATGCTGCTCCGCAGTGCGTGGGTGATCTTCTGACCGAAGACCGTCAGCAGACCTTCCCGAAGGCTTTCGGTCAGCCCGGTGAGCACCGTAAAAGCAAAATACAGTATCACCAATGCAACCGGAACTGCGTTTCCTGCGGTGATCGTATCCACGATACTTCCCAGGATCCAGGGCGGCAAAAGCGCGGTTACAATGGCACCTGCGACTGCCAGCACGATTCCCAGTGACAACCCTGCATAGCCTGTCACAGTCTGCCGGATCACGCTGCGGACATTTTTCACATTCTGTCTCTTATTTTTCTGCATCTGTTTATTTTTCTGCATGATCCGGACCTCCCTCCTGCGTACTGTGTGCTTCAGCGCCATCCGCCTGTGCTTCATACAGTCTCGCATACTCCGGGAACTTTTCAAGGATCTGTTCGTGGGTTCCTGCGGTCACTTTTCCATCCTCCATCCACAGCACCTGATCCATTTCAGGGAACAGATAGAGTCTGTGGGACAGCAGGATCACGATACTGTCTGCTGCCAGCTTCCGTAGATTGGCAAAAACCTCTTCCTCCGTCTTGCGATCCAGTGCGGAAAAAGGATCGTCCAGGATCAGGACCGGACGCTTATGGCACAAGGTTCTCGCCAATGCCAGCCGCTGTGCCTGTCCACCGGAGAGTCGGACACCGCCATTTCCCACAATGGTGTCCATACCCTCTTCCATCTCTGCCACCTCACCGTCGAAACAGACTGCCTTCAGATACTTCTCCGGATCGTCATCATCGCCCAGCAGTATATTGTTACGGACACTGTCATTGAACAGCTCCGGATCATGTCCTAAATATCCCACCATGCCGTTTTGCTCTGCCTTGGTCATCCCGGATAATTCTTTGCCGTGGAAACAGATCCTTCCTTCGTAAGGGTATTCACAGAGGAAGGTCTTTCCCAATGTGGATTTACCACACGCCACTGCGCCGGTGACACCAATGATCTGTCCCGGAGTGGCTGACAGATTGAAGTCCTCATAGATCTTCTCTCCGCCGGGATAAGCGAAGCTTACATCCGATACTTCCAGCGTTCCTGGCTCCTGTACCAGGCTGTCGTCCTCATAAGTGTCTTCCTTCATCAGCAGTTTGATTCGTTTCCAGGAGACCTGGGCTTTATGTACCGCATTGAATAGCTTCGCTGCATGAGAAGATTTCACGGCTAACTTCAAAAAACAGGATAAAAACGTGGTAAAGGCTGCCACATCCCATATTTTCCAGCCGGTTCCCAGCACATTTCTGCTGCCGAAATACAGGATAAACAGTATGCCTGTCATGGAGATGATCCGGTACAGCGGGGGGAACGCGGTACTCCAGATATTAGCCTTCACAGCAGATTTCTCATAAGCGGTAAGATTCGCTTCATAGGCCTGTTCCCGCTCTTTTTCTCTGCCATAGACACGGTAAGTGACAGCATTGGCAGCTCTGTCCAGTGTTGCGGCACTTAAATCTCCGGACTGTTCCTTATATGCCGCTCCGGTACGCTGCACGTTACGCTTCATCTTCTCCGCCAGCACATAAGATACCGGTAAAAACAGCATGCCTAAGATTGCCAGCCGCCAGTCATAGAATAACAGCATTCCCACATATGCTGCCAGTGCCACACCGGTATCGAAGATCTCTGTGGTAAATTTCCGCATACCCTCCGCACAGTCGTCCACATCCAGGATTGCCTTGGTCATCACATTTCCGACACCCTCTTCTTCCAGTTCGGCACGGCTTCTGTGCACCAGACTGCGGTACAGGATCTCTTTCATGTCACGATTCACATTATTAGCAAATCGTCTGACATAAAAACGTTTGATATAACGGGAGATCTGCACGATGGCAATAGATATCACATATGTCGTCACCAGCACCAGCATATCCCGGTATCCTGCTTTTCCACCCAGAATGTCCACCAGGCATCCCGTCATCCGACCCTCGAACCACGGTCCTGCCAGCAGTCCGAGGTTATAGATCAGACCGGAGATTGTTACCGCCAGCAGCACAGTCCACTGGGTTTTGAAATAATACAGGATCTGATCCTTTTTCACTGTCTCCGGTATCTGTTTCATCCTCTCCTGCTCCTTCTTCCACGCATTTTGCCACATTGACAAATCCTGCCCGACGTTCCTGCTTGGTGCGCCAGTACAGGGTATCCAGCGTCTTACAAAATGCTTCCTTCTCTTCCTCCGGAAGTTCCGCCAACAGCCATTCATAAAATTTGCTCTCAATGGCAGCCTTGGAGTTTTTCAACTGCTCCGCCTTCTCCGTGGCATACAACAGCTGGCTCCTGCCATCCGCCGGGTTGGGCTTCCGGTAAAGGTATCCCTTGCTCTCCAGACTCGCCGCACGCCTTGCGGCAGCTCCCTTGTCGATCTTCAGCTGTTCCCGCACCGCCGCCTGGGTAATGCCCGGATTGTGCCGTACCAAATGGATAAAATCAAATTCCGCAGTCCCAATCCCATCTTCCTTCATGGTCTGCACCGTGAATTTGCTCACTTCTCTTGCTATTTTCGTCATTTTTCGTTCTGTTGCATCCATTGTTCTACCTCTCTGTGTTGTATTCAGATAACAGAAAAAGATGTACCTGCATCCAAAATGGATGATAGTACATCTTTTTTGCTCTGTCAATGATTTATTTGACGAGTTAATGTTGTGTTTCTGGTTATTTAAATCTATATATGTTAAAAAAACCGATCTACACTAGTAGAAATTCTTTCTTATTATTTAACTCTTATTTTGTGTTATTGCACAATTTGGGACTTAATGTGCTTATGTTTTATGCACTTTTTTGTTATTATTTCACTAATTTTTTTTACAATAAACCTATCTACAGATATTTGAGGCTAGGTTTGTATTTTCTGTAATTATATTATCCTTTATTCGATCACTATTGTCAATTTCAAACACAGAATATTGTATCCTATGTCCGAATCACTTTATGGGCATTTGTTCCGTTCATCTGCGCTTCGGTCTGATAGGTCAGGTTGTCCTGACCTCCATATAATTTATGAAAATATGTGGAGGCCGGGCAAAAAATCTTCCATCTACAAATACCTTTTTTTCTGCATAAAATCAAACCATGTTTTATTATCCTGCACAAGTTTGTTCCTTGGGAACTGTTCGTTTTCCTTCCAGTTTTCTTTAATCTGTTTTACTTCATAAAGACCTTTCAGAGCAATACAATATGCACCATTTGCATCTGCATCCTGAGGCAAAGTTTTGTCTGCTGTTGCGGTATCAAAGAACTCGCCTTTATCATTTAATACTGGAGAAATCAACCTGTCATATTCTCTGTCTTCCGACTCACTTCGGCTGTTCCGCATCTGAACTGTGAGTCGAAAAATATCAATAATTTCGGCTTCAATACCTTTTTCAACAATTTGACCTTTTAAATCTTTTCCGTCGTGGTACTCAATCCCTGCCCTCTGCAACATTTTTTCCATAGCATCGGTAAGTTCTACCTCCATCGATTGACTTGTATATTTTCCATTGACAACTATCCTCTTTAATCTCGTACCATTAGTATACACTTTCCATTTTGTTGAAGCCAAAATTGTTCCCTTTTTTATGTAATTATTATAGTCAAATGAGAACTCAAACATTTTCTTATCCCTGTCATATCTTATTTCATCAAACTTCCCTACAAAATCCTGTCTGCTCTCTCGATTTGTCAGATTCTTAAATGAAAAAAGATTTACAAATCCTGTTGTTGGATCAATTTTAGAAGTATATCCAGCAGGAACATAAAAAATAAATCCGCACTGTTTCCCAACTTTTTTAAGGCTTTCCGGAATATAAGTTAACTGATAACCTCTTAACACTCCTCCTTCTTCACATACTTCTCTGTCTTTAAATACCAGATAATGTAATTTTTCAATTAACATCGTTTCAAACTTCTGATAAACCTGCCTCTCAACCTTAAATCTTCCTGTTTTAAATCCATAATTCAAGTCTTCCATGGCTACAACCGCATTATATTTCACAACTAATTGCGCAATATAATGAATTACCATGGATAAGTAGCCTTCTTTTAACTCTTTGATTTTTTCTATTTCTTCCCAATTTTTTCTTGCTGCATCCCTGCTCTTCTCCCTATCCTTTAACTTCTGTTGATAATCATACCCATTAACAATGTTAAAGGAACGCTGCTCCCGTATATTCCCATGCACATCTACTACAGAAATATACAGTAGATTTCTTTCCCCTCTGTCAATTCCAATAATATGAATATCTTCTTTTTTAGCAATATATGCCAAAGTCCTTTCATTTACTGCAACGTCACTTTTTGCCTTGAAATTAATGGTTATGGGAAGATGCAGAAAATAGTGGTCACAACAATAGCGATAATTTTTTACAATATCTTTTGTCGCAGTGAAGCTTTTAATCTTGCCTTCATCGAGATATCTTTGGGCTTCCGAAGACATTTTTCCCTTTCCTATGTGATTCAAATAATTGTATATTTCTGTATAGTATTCCTCCGGTATGGAAACTCTGATTTCTTTATCACCTACCGTCTGTGTATAACTTCTATTTACCAAAACAGATCCCTTCTTATGTACAACCGGAGTTTTTATACTTGCTTTTCGGAAAAATAATTCTGCCTCTCCATTTAATTTCAAAACAATATCTTTGAGATTCTCTTCACTAAATAAATTTTTGAGATACATCGTATGCAGATTATCTTTTCCTGTGCTATGAGCGGAAAAGTCTTTATTATATATCTG
>OHEC01000181.1_pt1 | contig 43595 bp, 53 predicted proteins | sample 1567141 | NCBI WGS metagenome assembly OHEC01 (sample SAMEA3879567, study PRJEB24766) | human gut metagenome | biome: human-associated habitat; feature: feces | place: USA | collected 1985/1987 | reverse complement strand
ATTTCCCCCTCGCTCTATTACGAGGGGGGACTCGTTTTGCTAATCTTCATCTATGGCATTGCCAGCGGCAAACCAAAGTATAGCGTAATAACAGCATTGGTTTATGGAGTGTTGATTGGTATTGCGGTTTTAAGCAATTTGTATCTTACCGGGGCCTTGCGGCTCATGTTTACAACTTTTTCTGATTTTATCGGAAAAATGTTCCCATGTGGTATGATGGGCGGCCTTTTGATAGGGACAACACAGGTTAGCGAATTTATGGCCGCTCTGAACCGTATGCATATCCCTAAAAGTGTTGTCATCCCCGTCACAGTAATGATTCGGTACATCCCAATGATACAAGAAGATTGGGGCTATATCAAAGACTCCATGAAAATGCGGGATGTTGCCCCTTCTTTCTTTGGTGTTATCACACATCCGAGCCAAACTGTCGAATGTGTCTATGTTCCCCTAATGATGGCTGCTTCTAAAATGGCAGATGAAATATCTGCTGCTGCCGTGACAAGAGGAATTGAAACACCAAAGCCTCGTACTTGTATGAAACAGATACACTTTGGAATTGCAGATATATTTGTTGCGCTGGCATTTACAGTTTATTTTATGACAGCGTTCTTTATGTAGGAGGTGTCGGCTTTGATCTCAATTAAGAATGTCACATTTTCCTACTCAGGAACCGGGCAGGGGAAAATTGAAAATATTAACCTGGATATTGAAAAAGGAAGCTGCGTCTTACTCTGTGGGCGCAGTGGTTGTGGAAAGACAACAATCACGCGGCTAATCAACGGCCTGATCCCTTACTTTTATGAAGGTGAGCTTTCTGGCAGCGTTGAAGTAGATGGAATGGAAATCTCAAAAACACCGATGTATCAGATTGCTGAAAAAGTAGGATCTGTTTTTCAAAATCCTCGTTCACAGTTCTTCAATACAGATACAGACAGTGAGATTGCATTTGGCATGGAAAATCTGGCGTGGCCTTTAGAAAAAATGTTGCCGAGGGTAAAGGAAACGCTGAAAGCCATCAACATAGACAATTTGAGCGGCAGAGGCATTTCACAACTTTCCGGCGGAGAAAAACAGAAAGTAGCGTTTGCGTCTGTATATGCAATGGCACCGGACATATTTGTTTTGGATGAGCCTTCATCCAGCCTTGATGTAGACGCGATACAAGATTTACACGACCTGCTGTTGCTCTTAAAGGCACAGGGCAAGACCATTTTGATTTCTGAACATCGCTTGTATTTTTTGAAAGATATTATCGATCAGGCGGTTTTCATTGAGGATGGCCGGATAAAGGCAAAATATACGCCAGAACAATTCTTTGCTATCTCCAAAGCAGAGCGACTCAGGATGGGACTTCGCTCTCTGAATTTATCAGATGAAACGCCTTCACTACAAACTACCTCAAAGGAAAAGTGTCTGGAAGTCAGGGGAATGGACATCTCCTATGGCAAAAAGCCCTTACTTCACGACATCTCTTTTTCCGCAGCGAAAGGTGAGATTATCGGGATAGTCGGTCACAATGGCTCTGGCAAAACCACTTTTTCCAGAACGCTCTGTGGCCTGCATAAACATCATACAGGCCAATTCCTTTGGGACGGACAGCCGATGGATGACAAACAGCGGCTTAAACATTGCTACATGGTCATGCAGAATGTATCCTATCAACTATTTGCAGACAGCGTTGAAAAGGAAAGCTGCTTTGGAATTAAAGACCCGGATATGGAATTGGCTCATAAAACACTTGACGAACTGGGTTTGTCAAAATTCCTGGAACGCCATCCGAACACATTGTCAGGAGGCCAGAAGCAGAGACTGGCAGTTGCGGTATCTATGATTTGCCGCAAAAATCTTCTTGTATTCGATGAGCCGACCAGCGGCCTTGATTACGATAGTATGAGGCAAGTATCAGAGCTGATAAAGAAACTGGCGGCACAGGGAAAAGTCCTGTTTATTGTCACGCATGACTATGAGTTCCTGGCCTCAACCTGTAACCGTGTCTTGCATTTCGATAATGAGACATTGACTGAAGATTATCCGATTACGCCGGAGTCTTTGAAAAATCTGTGGGCATTCTTTGGTATCGGGAAGGAGGGATATAAAGATGGAGAAACGATATAAAAATTCTATATCTCTGCTGCTCCACTGGGCCGGCAAAGATAAATACTGGCTGTATCTGGCAATCCTTTTCTCTGTTATCAGTGGTTTGTGTACAATGGTTCCGTACTACGGCATTTATCGGCTGATGGAGGCAGGTTTTCAAGGAAATCTGACAACAAACTTTGTGATTCAAAACGCACTAATTATTGCGGTTGCTATGGTGATCCGATTTATTTTTTTCGGAAGTTCAGGTGTTGCATCACATAAAGGGGCTTATGGCGCATTGTTTAAGGTGCGTTGCATGGTTGTCAATCACATGGCGAAGGTTCCACTGGGCGCATTAAATGAGAGAAGTACAGGCAATATCAAAACGGTTTTGAATGAGGATATTGAAAAGCTGGAGCTTTTTTTGGCGCACAATCTCCCTGAGCTTGTCTATTACATGATTGGGCCGATAGCTGTTTTTTTCTATCTGTTGACCGTGAATATTCCCCTTGCCCTTGTTTCGCTTGTTCCGCTTATTGTAGCCATGATAACGATGGCAGTTCTGTTTCGGAATATGGATGAAATGATGGGCAGGGCAAACAAATCCATTATGTCGCTTAACTCCATTATGATTGAATATATCAGCGGAATGAAGTTAATTAAAGCATACAACATGGGCAGCAAATCTTTTCAGAAATTTTCTTCCGCTATCCAGGAAGAAAATGAAGTGTGGACGGACTTATCTAAAAAAATGGGGCCTCCGTATGCTGTCTTTGTTGTGATTATTGAGTGTGGTATGCTCGTCATGGTTCCATTGGGAGGGATGTTCTTCCTTAATGGTTCCATAACGGCAAGTATTTTCCTGTTATTTGCCTATGTTGGTTCCCTGTACTTAACAGAAATTCGTCCGCTTCAGGAATTAGGGAGTAATTTTGCCGAAGTGCTGACCGGCGTAGTGAAAGTAAAAGAAATCCTTGATATACCAGTATATGAAAGTCACAATGCTTTTCCTGTGGATCACAGTATAGACCTGCGGGATGTCAGTTTTTCGTATGATGGGAAGGCAATGGTACTGGAACATTGTAACCTTCATATTGATGATGGAGAAAAAATAGGGCTGGTTGGTTGTTCCGGCGCAGGGAAAAGCACTATCATTGAGCTTGTTTCCCGGTTCTATGATGTACAGTCTGGCAGTGTTTCGATTGGTGGACAAAATGTAAAAGATATTGATTATGAAACTCTGTTGCAAAATGTGGCGATTGTGTTTCAAAAAACATTTTTAACCCGCGATAGTGTCTTTGAGAATATCCGTATGGGAAGCAATGCCTCATTGGATGAAGTGCGAGAAGCTGCGAAAAAGGCCCAAATTGATGACTTCATTATGTCATTACCAGATGGCTATGATACAAAGGTAGGCAGTTTTGGTTCCCGCTTTTCCGGCGGGGAAAAACAAAGAATTGCGATTGCCAGAGCTATTCTGAAAAATGCCCCTATATTGATCCTGGATGAAGCCACAAGCGCAGCCGATCCAGAAAATCAAGTAGAAATTGATAAGGCAATCGAAAATCTCTGCAAGGGAAAAACGGTTATCATTGTTGCCCACCGTTTAGGAGCAATCAAGATATGTGACCGTGTTGCGGTGGTTGAAAACCATACGATTACCTGTTGTGGAACGCATGAAGAAGTCCGTAAAAATAATGCTTATTACCGTAAAGCATGGAGCGATTATGAACAGGCGAGAGCGATTTCATATCAACTGGAAGGAGGTAACGCATAATGGAGCAAGAAAAAGTCCTCAAGAAAAACAAAAATTTCTATTGTGGCGTTATCTTCACCGTTTTAGAAGGGCTGCTTTCTGGCAGCAATTTTATGGTTTTGTATGCAGTAATGCAAATGCTTTACCGGAATGAAATCCGCATAAATACACTGCTCACGCTCACTGGTGTTCTGGCTGGGATTTATTTCCTGAGACTTTTCGTGTATAGCTTCGGATATACGCAAGGGCAAATTGGTGGAGCGAAGGTCAGTAAAAATATCCGTCTGCACTTAGGCGATAAGATCAAAAAAATCCCGTTATCTCGCTTTACCAAAGGTCAGACTGGACAGTACATCAATACAATCACAAGCGATGTAAGTAACTATGAAAAGGTGCTGACCCATAAAACCGGGGATTTAGCAAAAAATATTTCTCTCTCCGTTATGCTTATTGTGTTTGTTGCAGTACTTTGGTTTCCGGCTGGCATTATCCTGCTTTGTACGGATCTCCTGTTAATTCCAGCATTTTGGTTTTCCTTCCGCGCAGTAAAGAAATACGGAAATGAGAAAAACCAGATTTGTGCAGAAAATGTAAGCAGCATTGTTGAATATGTCACAGGCATACAGACCTTTCGAGCTTATGGCATTGGCGGGACAAAGAATGAAACTGTTACCAAGGCCATGAAAGATTTCAGCGATATAAGTTACATCTATGAAGCCAAGGTTATTCCGATTGGTTCAATCCTGGGTGTATTGGCATGGTGCAGTATCCCCGTAGTAATGGTGGCAGGTATTGGCCCAGTATTGAATGGGGAGCTTGATTTGATTTCTTATCTTCTGATTTCAATGCTCCCTTTATTTCTTGCCAAGTTAGAAACAACAATCTTTGTTGACTTGACCAGTTATAAAAATTTGACTATCTCCAAGCGCCAAATCACAAGTATTTTTAAGGAACCAGAGGAAACCGGCAGTATGGAGCCGCTTCAAACAGCCACCCATGAAATCAACTTCGACAGTGTGGACTTTTCCTATGTGCCCGGAGAGACGGTGCTGAAACACGCCACCTTTACGGTGCCAGACCAGAAGCTCACGGCCATTGTCGGGGACTCCGGTTCCGGCAAATCTACCATTCTGAATCTGATTGCAAAATACTACGAGGCGAATGGAGGAACTATTTCAATCGGCGGCAAAGCGATCAACCATGTGGCCGCAGAGCGTGTACTGGAACAAATCTCTATGGTAGATCAGGATGTTTTTCTCTTTGATGATACCATTCGTGAGAACATCCGGCACGCCCGTCCCAACGCCACGGACGAGGAAATCGAGGCAGCCTGCCGGGAGGCTAATTGTGACAGCTTCATCCGCAAGATGGAAAAGGGATATGATACGCCGACCGGCGAAAACGGAAACCTTCTCTCCGGCGGTGAGCGTCAGCGAATTTCAATCGCCCGCGCTATTCTGAAAAACAGCCCGATCCTGCTTTTGGATGTAAAATGGAGTAAGGATTTTTTATGTGTATCATGTGCATAGCGTTAAAAAGTGAGGGAAATAGAAACTGCATACACAGATAGAAAGGTAAAGTGTGTATAGCGTTGACATAGATTAGGATTGCAACTGGTGACTGGGGATGACCTGGAGGCCAGTTTTTTATTGTCCATTTTTAATGGAAAGCCATCACTTGTTTGTTGGTTATTGGGATAGCTTTTGCGAAAGAAAAAGGTATAATGCTGTACTGACAATCAAAGAAGAAGGAATGAGGAAACGATGCCATTACAGAAACCAAGGTCTGGGACAGCCAGAGAGAAAAGAAATTGTTGGTCGAGAGGGAACGGACCATACAGCTACAGGGGAGAACTGAAACATGGTCTTTCCCTGAACAGACGGTATCTGAACAGGAAGGTCCGCCGTTACACCGGAGATGCGTTGAAAGGGAATCAATACCGGAAAATATGCAAGACGGTCTATATGGTTGATTTTACTTAACCGTGAGCCATGCTCTTATGTTTGAGGAGCATGGCTTTTAAGTCAGATTGTCATAATGCAGTTGGCAATTGATAGAAGGAGGCTTGGGACAAATGAAAAAGGAAATCTATTCTGTGAAATGTCCGAAACGGGTTCAATTTGGCGATCCGCTGTATTTTGAAGAATACAAGGGGAAGAAGTTGGCCAGTCTGGTAGCGGACTGTAAACCACCGCGCAACTTTGTGGCAAAGGTTGTTTTAACGGAAGAACCAGTAAGGGATACCCGGATGAGATGTCCTGCACTATGACGCTTTACATGGCGCCGAAGGAAACAATCGACACCTACGTGGACGGCTGTATGTACAAAGGTCAGGATGTTACGGAAAAAGAAATCGGAGTGGATACCGCAAAATACCTGCTCAATGTGGACGGACGCTATGAGGAAATTCATACAGGCGCGGATGGCTATTGGGGAAATTACATGGAGCTTTCCCGTGGACAGGGTACGAACCGGATTCTGGATGCGATGACGGTATCTGTGTGCATGCCGGAATTTAAAGATTTTGAAAGCATGAAGCGCCTGACCGGATATTTCTTTTTAGATGCCCGGCTTTTAGCGGCTCCAGACAGCCAGACCACACAGATGAAAATGGAATAAAAGTGAAGAAAAATATTAGATGGAAGTGAGGAATGATGTCGATGAAAGATTATGAGGTAAACACCGCCGTATTATTCCATACCGGTTTTGCTGACGGGGAATGCAATCGCCTGATGTTTGAAGGAATGAAAGAAAAAATAGTCAATGACATCAGGAGCGCATTCGAGAAAGACAGCACACTCTCCCAAAATATCACCAGTAACCTGGATTTTACGTTTTCCGGGTACAAGGTAAAAGTGGAGTATACGTTCTCGTGCCATGACGAAAACGAAGCGGAAGCGGAAAGTTTTTCAAATTACTGTCTGCAGAATATCCGGGAAGGATTGCAGGAAAAGGGATACACCATGGAAAAAGTTACCTGCGAGGCAGGCGAGATGGATATGGCGTGGCTGGATCGGCTGGAAACTATGTGGTTTGGATAAAGCCCGCCAGGATTCGGCTGTGAGCAAAATGGACATGAATACTACATCAGGGAGGCTGATACAATGATGCATTATGAACGCGTGAGAACCGATTTATCACAGGCAGAAAAGACAATAAAAACAGCACTGAGATTCACGATTGATTCGGAAACAGAAAAAGCGGCATTGGAGGAAGCGCTGGGGCTGGTTCAGCAGGCAAAGGAAAAATGTCGGATGGTTCAGGAAGAATCCATGCAGGCGTTGTTTACACGGGGCATGAAAATGCAGTAGATGATGAAATTGTAAATGAATAAAAAAGAGAAATAAGTAAGACCGATTATGTTCTTCATGTGAGAATATGACCGGTCTTTTTTGTTTTTAAAGCGATTGAAGATGAACACTTATTTTGAGAGAAAGGACTGAGAACCATGACTGCAAAATTTATGGCCAGTACACCATATGCCAATACCGAGTTTGAGATGCAGATGATTCCTGGCTTCACACCCCGCAGAAGCGGAATGACGGTGAGCCGCTTTGAATACAGCGTTTGTGGCGATGACGGTAGCTGCTGCTCACAGCAAGGCAGAAAGAAAAAAGATACAAACCCTGCTGGCTGCGTCTGCCTGCGTGAACGGCTTGTGACGGGCTGTGTCCCCTTTCATGAGCTGTTGGGCGTACTTACCGCAGAGGTACGGGAACGCCCCTTTGTGAGCCGCGTGTCGCGCCTGTCGGCCAGACCACGGACGTTATTCTCTGACCGCAGGCATTTCCGATGCTTTGAACGACAGTGGAAGGAACGTACAAAGATGCAGGATGAGTCTGCGTGGTGCGCCGCCCTGTACCTTCTGACCGCAGATATGTTCCTCTGGAGCAAAGCCGAGGCGGCGGTGCGTCCGGATTTGATTGATTTTTCATCCATCCATATTCACGGTGTGGATCTGGACGGCTATGTTTTGTTTCATACAGCAAAAGACTTATACAAAGGAACCAAACACATCAGCCTTTCGGAACTGACCGATCCGGAGTTGGTGAGTGATGAAGCCTTCTGGCTGATTATCACCGCGTTCCTGATCCGGCGCTATGGCCCGGCTGTCATTTTGAAGGAAACGGAGGGTAAAGAATGCTTGAAATCTATTTAACCGATGGCGAAGATCAGGGCGTGTGGTTAAAGCTGCCATCCTCATCCGCTGAACTTGGCGAAGCCTATGCCAAGCTGGAGGAAGCGAAGGAATACCCGAAAATAGAAATCCATGATGTAAAGTCCCCCGTAGATGGTCTGGCGGACTTTTTGACAGGGAAACCAGCCACATACCACAGTCTGGAGGAACTCGATTTCCTCGCCAGACGGATGGAGGGCATGACGGAACAGGAGCGGGAAATCTTCGGAGCCGCTGTGCAGATTGAAAAGCCGTATACCCTGATGGAACTTGTGAACCTGTCCTGCAACCTGAATAAATTTGCGTTTTATCCGGATGTCCGGACAGAGGCAGAGCTGGGGAAATATCTGATTCAGAAGGATTATGACCAGATACCGGAAGAACTCGCCGCCGCTTTGGATTATGAGGTATTTGGCCGGACGTATGCGGAAAATCACGCCGGACAATTCACACAATCAGGCTATGCCTTCAGAACCGGCGAGGCGCTGGAGCCGCTCTATGATGGAAAATGCCTGCCTGATCCAAATTATGAGAAAAACAGTCTGCTGAAGGTGTCCTGTTACAAGGATAAAAAAGTGGATTCATTCTATCTGCCTGTGCCGGATATGAGACTGGATTATTTAAGGAATAAACTTAGAATATCCAGTTTGGAGGACTTCCGGCAATTTCATGTTCTGGATGAGATGGAGGGGCTGAAGGAACGTCTGCCCTGTGGCAGTTCCATACCGGAACTGAATCGTTTTGCCGCAGCGCTGAATATGAAATTAGATGGTACAAGAACGCAGCAAAAAACACTATTTGCAGCACTGGAAGCGGAAGCCCCCAGCACAATGGAAAGAGCGATTCAGATTGTGGAGACTCTGGGTGATTACCGGATTGTCATGGAACCGAAGGAGTTTAAAGAACCGGCGGACTTCGCTCATAGAGAGCTGGAGATCAGTGACAGTTACTATGTTGATAAATTCACAGCAAAGTTTTTGAATTTTACCTCCCTTGGAAAAGCCATGATGAAGGAAGAAGGAGCCATACAGACAACCTGTGGGGTGGTGGTAAATGAGCGGAGTACGATACAGCCGCTTCCGGAGGAATTGTCCTCCTTTAAGCTGTTCAGCCCTCTGGCCGCGAACCTGTTTACCAGACATGAATGGGGGTACTCTGACCAGCCACAGGAAATAGATGCCTATGATTTATGTGAGTACGAGAAATTGCTGCGGGATTTCCTGAAGAAGGAGTCGCTGGAATATGAAGGGGAACGGGTGCTTGCCCCTTATCTGAGAAATAAGCTGCTGGAGCGGAAGGTTTACTCCATGACTCCCGCGGTCGAGGAATGGGACGGAAAGCTGTGGGGAGTTTTGGACGTGCAGGCGTATGGGAAACTGTCGGAGGGAGAATTGGAGGGCCTAAAGGAAGAATGGGAGGGACAATGCAGCGACGGGTTCGGGGAAGGATTTGCACAGCAACCGATTGAAGTGGACAACGGTGAGATGTATGTGTGCTTTTGGCAGCCCGGAAACAATTTTGTGATACAAACAGAGCAGGAATTGAAATCCGGCCAGTCACAGGGATTTGGGATGAGAATGGGAGGGATGTAGATGCAGGTGACTATCACGGCAGACCAGCACCGGGGTCAGCGCGGCTACCACGGCGCGGATTTGGAACTGCCAGCCAGCCGGTATGCGATAGACGATGCCCTGCAGCGCGCCCATGTGCCGGAGGGCGGCGGCTATGAGCTGCATGGCTTCAGAGGCTTTCCCAGTTTTGTCAGATCCGCCCTGATTCTATCGGGCAGTAAAACGCTGGAGGAATTAAATCTGCTGGCGGTTAAGGCAGGCCGGATGAATGAAACGCAGCTTGGAGCCTATGAAGGGATTCTGAAACTCCGGCAGGACGCCGATATCGACCACCCCATGAGCATGAAGGAACTGATCAATGCCGCCTACAACGTGGATAGTTTTGAGTTTCATCCCGGCGTCACCAATGATTATGATCTCGGCGCAATCTGTATGCAGAATGAAATGCTGGATTTGATTCAAGACCTGCCTGACGAGGTGTTCGACCTGCTGGATGAGGAAAAGGTCGGCCAGGCACTCCGCCGTAATGATCAGGGTACTTTTACCTCGCAGGGTTATGTGTACCGCAGCTCGAAGGATTGGCAGGAGGTCTATGACGGCGTTCATCTGCCGGAACAGCCGGACGGTCACAGCGGTCTGATTTCCCTGCGGCTGGAAAGCGTGGATAACGCTCCGGTTACGGACAGCGGCGTGTGGCTGGAATTACCCGCCGATGAGCAGGCCATGCGGTTGGCGCTTGCTTCACTTGGAGAAAGTACCTTTGACACCTGTGTGATTGCCGAGGCAGAGAGCATCCTCCCCTCCCTGAAATACCAGCTTGCAGGTGATGAGGACATTGGCAGGCTGAACACGTTAGCAGGGAGGATGCAGGCGTTTCCGGACAGGCGGACACTGGTGAAATATAAGGCTGTGCTGGAGCTGGAGGTCTGCAATGACCTCGATATGCAGTTGGATATTGCGGAGAATCTGGACTGTTATGATTACGATCCCATTATCCTCTCCCTGGAAGCCTATGCGGAATATGTCCTGAAAGAAGCCGATTTCGATGTAAACGATCCGGCATTTTCCGGATTCGATTTTAAAGGTTATGGGGAGCGCTGCCTGCAGGGCAACGGTTTTGTCACCACACCCTACGGCTCCATCGCCCGCAATGAGAAACCCTTTGTGCCGGAGTATACCAGACTGACTCCCGGAATGACCATGCAGTAAAGGCAGAGAAAGGAACATGCAATGGCAGTATTTGACGCGACAAAAGAAGGGTATATGCTGGCGGAGATTGACGGGAAGCCCGTCCTTTTCACCAATATGCGCCTCGACCGTGACACTGTCCCGGAGGGGCTTTTTTGTTATGATGTACGGGATTCTGATGATTTGGACGGCAGCTTTGCCGAGATCAAACGGTCTGTGATGGTCAACCACTGGGGAACCATCCTGTGCCGGGAGCCGTTTCCGTTGGATGAACACGGCGGTTATTATCCGGATGACTGGGGATTTATCGACCAGGATATGAGCCTTACGGAATTTCAGCAGGCAGCGCCGGAACAGCTTGCGGCTGTTATGAAGAAGGAACCTTCCTATTCCGGTATGGAGATGAAATGACAGATAACGACCGTCGCAGGCAAAGGAGGTGATGCAGCATCAACAGCTTTATCAGTTGGGTGGGTGGTAAAAAGGCCCTCCGCAAGTTGATTTATACCATGTTCCCGGCTAAGTTTGACCGTTATATTGAGGTATTCGGAGGCGGTGGCTGGGTGCTGTTCGGGAAGCCGCCCGACCAGAGGTGCATGGAGGTCTATAACGATTACAATTCCAATCTGGCAAACCTGTTCTACTGTGTGAAGAACCGGACGGGATCGCTCCTGCGTGAACTGGGTTTCCTGCCCATCAACAGCCGTGATGAGTTTACCGTAATCCGTAACTTCCTCGACAAACAGGAATTCGACACCCGGTTCTTAAACGAGGAACTGGAGCTGGCCGAGATTTCCCTGCCGCCGCCGGAGTACGAGGAAATAAAAGCGATTCTGCAGGAGAATGCGGAGGTGACGGACGTCAAGCGTGCGGCGGCATTTTTTAAGCTCATCCGTTACAGCTATGGGAGCGGATGTACCTCGTATGGCTGCCAGCCCTTTGATGTGCGGAAATGCTTTGCGGCCATCTGGCAGGCATCCCGCAGGCTTTCGGATACCGTGGTGGAAAACAAAGACTTTGAGGCGCTGATCCGGCAGTATGACCGGGAGAACGCCTTTTTCTATTGCGATCCGCCTTATTATGAAACGGAGGGTCACTATGCCGTGGTGTTCCGGAAAGAGGATCACACACGGCTTAGGGATGCGCTGGCTGTGAGTAAGGGGAAATGGATGGTCAGCTACAACGACTGCGAATTTATCCGGGAACTGTATGCCGGTTATACCATCACAGCCGTCACCCGCATCAACAACCTGGCCCAGCGTTATGACGGGGGCTGTGAATTCCCGGAGGTCATCATCACCAATTACGATCCAAGAGAACAGGAACGGACAGAGCCAAGGCAGCTTCATCTGTTTTCCCTATATGATGAGGACGAGGATGACCGCTATGCGATAGCAGAGCCGACCGGCTCGGAAAGTGAGGCAATATGAATCAGTCAGAAAAGAAAATGACACCGGCACCGCCGGAAGGGAACGTCCTTTCCATCCCGAACATCATGCTGGAAGCGGCGGGGATTCCCAAAGACAGCGACCTGACAGTGGAAACACTCCCTGGTGTCCTGCTAATAGGCCATGAGGAACCGTTTAAGACGGTAACCCATCCCCTGCTTGGACTGCTGGAGGATTTGGGGATTCCGTTTGAAGATGTCAGGCAGGCGCTGGAGGAAGGAGGATATCTTGACAAATAAACCGATTTATAAGTTGGTGGATGGGAAAGGCCGTGTGCTGATTCCCAAGGCATTGCGGGACGCGGCAAAGATGGAATACGGTGACATTGTGCGTCTCGGCCTTGCGGACGGCAGGGTGACGGTGCGCAAGGTGGACATCGTGGAAGCTGGCGACCAGTCCCCGGAAGCCGTGGAAGCCTATGTGCGGGCGGCGTTCAAATCCATGCCGGATGCCACAAGGCTGGAACTGATTGGCGAATTGAGCACTCTGCTCCAGAAAAAGGAGGGATAAACCGATGCGAATCTTTACACATGAGGATTGTGACCAGACCGGCTTTGGATTTTCCCTGAAAAATAAGGTGGTTGTCCTGCCACAGTCTGTGCTGCCCGAAGATCATCCGGGGCAGCTTTTCTTTTGCACAGGCGGCAATGGGGCGAATCCCTATCCCATTGGGCGGTCGGTATTTCTGGTTTCCCTGTCCACCGGAGAGCAGTGCCGGTTCCTGCGCGGCGATGTGATGGGGACGCTGAAGCCGGAGCTTCTGCCCGATGAGGCCAAGCTGCAGCTTTCGCAGATCCGCCCATCCGGCGCGTTAGATCTTTCCAGTCATGCGCCGCAATACTCCGGTTACAGTTTTCTGCCCGATGGACGGTATGCTGCGGGCGTCTGGCTGTGCTCCCCGCAGGAGGTCATGGGCTATATGGAAATGCAGAAGCCCTATCAGTACCGGGTGCTGATTTGTGACCGGGATGACTTTGCGGTTATGGAGGTGGTAAAGGGAGAACTGGTTTATCCATCACAGGAAGAACTCGAAGCATTCCGTCAGGGACAAAAAAACGGAGGCATGACCATGACATAAAGGGAGGGAACGGCTATGAAACCGATCCGCATTGAAAGCGGCATCATCGTCTACTACGGAAACCGGGTGGGCCGTGTGTCGGATGGCCGCGCTGTGGTTGATCCCATGTTTGAGGGGCCGGAATTAATTGATTTCCTTACAAAGCAGCGGAATATCCGTGAGGTCCAGTGGACAGACGGGATGTTTGACCGGCTGATGAGCGCCCCCAGGGACGCCCGCGAAATGGAGGTATTAAAGAACTGCCGTATCTGGCAGCTCAAGCCTGATGTGGATATCCGGATGAAATTCGTCAGCTATGACGAACTGTGCAAAAACTTCGGCCCGCCTGATCTGGAAAATTACCAGCAGGTGTATGACGGCGCGGTAGAAACCAATGACCTGGCCGCGCTTTATACCAAGTTCTACCTTGACTACCCGGCCAGTTATACCGGACACATCATTTCCATGAGCGATGTGCTGGAGCTTTATGATGAATCCGGCAGCACCTTCCACTACGTTGACCGTATCGGCTTTAGGCAGGTAGATTTTGAACCGCCTGGACAGTCGATGGCGCAAGGACCAATCATGCAGTTTTAGCAGGCGGCATTGTCCACCTGTTTTTACTGAAAAGAAACAGAAAGGACGCTTTTCCCATGAAAAGGCAGAAGAAAAAAAGGAGGAACCACCATGACAGAACTGGATATCCGCATCACTTCCATGTACCCGCCCGGCTCACAGGGAGGAACAAGGGCGTATGCCTCGGCAACCATCGGCGGCTGCTTTGCCGTCCGGGGAATCAAAGTCGTCGAGGGCGGTAGAGACGGCCTGTTCGTTTCCATGCCCAGCCGTAAGACACAGGACGGTTATAAGGAAGTCTGTTTCCCCGTAACCGCCGAATTTAGGGAGCAGCTCCATGGAGCTGTGCTGGATGCCTACCATCAGGCCATTGCGATGGCGCAGGCGGATGCGCCTGCGCAGACAGCTTCCGCGCAGGAAGCGCCTCAGCCCGGTCAGCAGATGACCGGAATGTAACTGTAAAACCGTCAAAATCTTAAATTTATGGAGGAAAACACAATGAAGAAGATCAGAAATCAGGTAACCAAGTTTCGCGCCGCTGTTGCCGTGAAAGTCCTGCAGGCAAAGTATAAACTTTTTGAAAATACCGGGGAGGGGTATGTGGATACTGCGGTCAAGATCCTCCTCTGCGTAGTGCTGGGCGCTTTGCTGCTGGCAGGTCTCTATGCCCTGTTCAATGACACCGTACTGCCCACCCTGACCCGCCGTATTCAGGAAATGTTCAACTATGCCGGATAATCCGGCAGCCCTGTTGGCGGAGGCCACGGCGGCATTTTTCCCGGTGCTGATTCCGGTACAGGCAGGATTATTTCTCCTTCTGCTGTTGGCGGTGTCCTTTTGTGATATCCGCAGCCGGGAAATCCCTGACAGCCTGCAGGTTGCCATCGCGGCATCGACATTCCTGTGCTTTTCACCGGGAAATCTGCTGGGCATTCTTGGTGCGCTGCCGTACCTTGTGATTGCCCTGTTTTTTGGCGGTGGACACAGCATCGGAGGCGGGGATATCAAGCTGGCGGCGTCCACCGGCCTTGTGCTGGGACTGCCCGCCAGCCTGGCCGCTTCCATGCTGGGGTTAACTGTTTTCACGGTCTTTGGAATTACCTGTACCTGTATCGGACGGCTTCGCGGGCAGAAAGAAAAAATGGCCTTTCCCGTGGGGCCGTTTCTCGCGGCTGGCGCTGCCGCCGGCTATTTTATGAAAATTGGAGGACTAATCCTATGAAGAAGAAAACAATCATTGCCATCTGCACCGCTGTTCCCGTTGCCGCGCTGGCAGCCTTTTGGTATCGCCGTTGCCACAGAACGTATTCGGCGCAGTAAACAGTACGGGCGGGCTTAAAAAAGGCCCGCCATGATAGAGGGAGAATCAAATGGAACAACGAACAGATGCTTCAGCGTGGTATTATGAGCGGTCTGAATTAAATGGAATGGAACTATGGGGAACCGGAGCCGCCCTGGATCACAGCACGGTTCCGGAAGGGCTTTATTGCTACGATCTTTATGGCACGGGAGTACCGGATGACGCCGAGGACAACTTTATTTCCAGGGAGCCGGTGGAAACCGGCTGTGTCGGAGCCATCCTTTCCGCCAGGCCGTTACCGTTTGGAGGGAAAGAATCCATGGGCCTACAAAAGATGCGCTTCTTTGATGAGGAACCATTATGCACTTTGAGTCAAATCGTGGATCAGATGCAGATGGCGGAACAGGTTCAGACCCAGACAGGATACCAAAATCAAAGTATTTAACTCCGGGAGGAAAACAGAATGCAATTTGTGAAAAATAGAACCGTGATTGGTGTGCTCTGCATTGTATTGTCGCTGATTATCTGTTTTGCAGTCACACCGCTTTTTAATCAGAGCATCAGCGAAAAAACTGAAATCGTCCGGGTGGTGAAGCCGGTAAAGGTGGGCGAGGAAATCACTGCAGACAAGGTAAAAACCGTGGAGGTGGGAGGCTATAACCTGCCGGACGACGTGGTAAAAGATTTCGATACCGCCATCGGCAAGTTTGCGTCTGCCGACCTCGTCCCCGGCGATTATATCATCGCATCCAAGATTGCAGATGAACCTGCGGCCGAAAATGCCTATCTCTATAACCTGAACGGGGAAAAGCAGGCCATCTCCGTATCAGTGAAAGCCTTTGCCAACGGTCTCTCCGGCAAGCTGCAGAGCGGCGATATCGTATCGGTCATTGCTCCGGATTACAGGAAACAGGGGGCGACCGTTATCCCCTCCGAATTGCAGTATGTGGAGGTGATTGCGGTCACGGCCAACAGCGGATATGACGCCAATACCGGCGATCGGGCAGAGGGGGATTCGGAAAAGGAACTGCCTGGAACGGTCACGCTGCTGGTCACCCCGGAGCAGTCAAAGGTTCTCGCCGAGCTGGAAGCGGACGGCAAGCTGCATCTTTCCCTTGTCTATCGCGGTAATCAGGCCAACGCCGCCGCATTTATTACGGCGCAGGAGTCTGTGCTGCTGGAACTGTATCCGCCCGCTGAAGAAGCGGAAGAAAACGCGTCGGAAAAAGCTGGAGAAAATGGCAGTTCTGAATCTACGGGAAACGAGGGTTCCGGACCCGCCGATACGCCGGAAAGCGAGGTGGAGTGACCGTGAACTTTCTGAAAAACAGCATTTTCAGCCGGAAAGCCGGTGAGGATGCAGCCGATATGGAGCCAGAGAACGAAAACCAGATGCTGGCCGTCTGGGGCAGTCCCGGCTCCGGAAAGACCACCACGGCGGTCAAGCTGGCGGCGCGGCTGGCACAGCAGCACCGGGATGTGGCTCTGCTGTTATGTGATATGAACACCCCCATGCTCCCCTGTATCTGTCCACCCACGGAACTGGAGGAAGAACATTCCCTTGGCAGTATCCTCGCCGCCAGCCATGTGTCGGAATCCTTGGTGAAACATAACTGTATCACACATAAGAAATTCAGGCACTTAACACTGATTGGAATGCGGAAGGGGGAAAACGAATATACCTATCCGCCCTATGAACGCCAGCAGGCCGAGGGACTCTTAAACTGCCTGCGGAATATCGCGCCCTATATTGTAATTGACTGCGGCAGCTATATCGCCAACGACATCCTCTCGGCCATTGCTCTGATGGAGTCTGACGCGGTGCTGCGGCTGGTGAACTGCGACTTAAAATCCATCAGCTATCTGTCCAGCCAGCTTCCGCTCCTTCGGGAAAACAAATGGGATGCGGAAAAACAGTATAAGGTGGCCAGCAACGTGCGACCCAATGAAGCCAGCGACCACATTGAGCAGGTGCTTGGCAGCGTGACGTTCCAGCTCCCCCATTCAGAGGAAGTGGCGGCGCAGGTGCTGGAGGGGAATCTGTTTAAGGAACTGAGCCTGAAGGACAGCCGGGGCTACCGCAAGACCATCGAATCCATCACAAGGGAGGTGTTCGGATGTTAGGAGAAAAACGGAACAGAGCCGCATTCCATGGGGATTCCGTACAAAGTGTTCCAGAAGAAAAAGTGTCCGGGATGCCCCTTGAATCAGAGCCTGCTGCAGGTCACAAACCGGTATCGGAACAGCCGAACAAATTTGATGATCTGCAGTTTGGCCCGGACTATCCTGTGGGGGACAGCGCCTGGAAGGTGCGGGAAGAAGAATCCGTATCTGATGTGCCGAATCCTGGCATGACAGCAGATGAGAAAACGGCTGCGGAGGAAGAACCGCCTGCTGATGAGATGCAAAGCCTTTCCCCGCAGCGCAAGACGGCCCGAACGCTGCGCACCCATGACCTGTTCTTTACCGCGGAGGACAGCAGCCGGGATTTTACCTCTGTGCTGCGGGAGGTGCAGACATATCTTTCCAAAGAGTACAGCAGTCTGGTCACCGGCGATGGCAGCGAGGAAGTCAAGGCGCAGATTCGGCGATTTGCGGGCAAGTACATTCTGGATCACCGGATTGCGGTTGAGGGAATGACCACCGATGAGCTGATTGACGGAATCTATTCCGAGATGGCGGAGTTCGGTTTCCTGACTAAATATGTTTACGGCGAGGGTATTGAGGAGATCGACGTCAACGCATGGGACGATGTGGAAGTGCAGTATTCGGGCGGTGTCACAAGGAAACTCACGGAACACTTCGACAGCCCGGAGCACGCCATCAACGTAGTGCGCCGGATGCTCCATGTGTCCGGCATGGTATTGGACGATGCCAGCCCCAGCGTCCTCGGACACCTCTCCAAGAACATCCGTATCGCTGTGCTGAAATCGCCCATTGTGGATGAGGATGTGGGCGTGGCGGCATCCATAAGAATCGTGAATCCGCAGAGCATGAAGAAAGAGGACTTTGTGAATGGCGGCACTGCCACCGGCCAGATGCTGGACTTTCTGTCTGAGTGCATCCGCTATGGCATTTCGGTCTGTGTGGCCGGGGCGACTTCCTCTGGTAAGACAACTCTGCTTGGCTGGCTCTTAACCACCATCCCGGACAGCAAGCGTATCTACAGCATTGAAAACGGCTCCCGTGAGCTGGCGCTGGTGCGCCGGGACGCGGAGGGACGTGTGAAAAACTCCGTCATCCATACTCTGACCCGCGACAGTGAGAATGAGCGCCAGCGGGTGGATCAGATTGCCCTGTTAGACATGGCGCTTCGTTTTAACCCCGATGTGATTGTGGTGGGCGAGATGCGCGGACCGGAGGCCAACGCGGCGCAGGAAGCCGCCAGAACCGGTGTGGCCGTGGTCACCACCATCCATTCCATGAGCTGTGATGCCACCTACCGCCGTATGGTTTCCCTGTGCAAGCGTGCCGTGGACATGAGCGATGAAACGCTGATGGGATTTGTGACGGAAGCCTACCCCATCGTAGCCTTCTGCAAGCAGCTTGAAAACAAAGATCGCCGCCTGATGGAGATTATGGAGTGTGAAATCCTGCCGGACGGCACAAGGAACTTCCGGCCGCTGTTCCAGTACCAGATTACGGAAAACCGGGTGGAGAACGGAAAATTCATTGTCACCGGCGAGCATAAGCAGGTAAACCCCATCTCGGACAGCCTCGCCCGCCGCCTGATGGAAAACGGGATGCCGCAGGAAATATTGACACAGCTCTGCCGGATTTCTGATATCAGAAAGGAGGAAAAAACCGCATGACAGCCATTCAATTATTAGCCTGTGCCGGACTGATTGTCGGTGCATTTTTACTGCTGGGCTTAAAACCAGTGGAATTTACGGACGGGCTGTTTGCCTTTTTGCTCCGGCCAAAGCACAGCATCCGGGAGGACATCAAAACCTCTACCAATCGGAAGAAGCCCGGCCCGTTTCGCCGGGAAATCACGGAGGCGCAGACCGTCCTTGAAATGACCGGACGCGGGAAGCGTTTCTCACTGGTATGCGCGGTTTCGCTGGCGCTGTTCTGCCTGGGCGGTTCCCTTGCCATCCTTCTGGGAAACTTCTTTCTGGCTCCGGTGATGGCGGCGGGTTTTATGTTCCTGCCGTTCTGGTATGTGAAGCTGACCGCCAGCCACTATAAACGGGATATCTCCGCCGAGCTGGAAACGGCGCTGTCCGTGATTACCACCGCCTACCTGCGTACCGAGGACATCGTGACCGCCGTGGAGGAAAATACCGCCTATCTAAATCCGCCCGTTTCTAAAGTGTTCCGGGACTTTCTGATGCAGATAAAGCTGGTGAACCCGGATATTGAGGCGGCACTGAAAACCATGCAGGGCCGGATTGACAACGAGGTGTTCCGGGAGTGGTGCGACGCGCTCTGCGACTGCCAGCACGACCGGAGCTTAAAAACCACCCTGACGCCTATTGTGGCGAAACTGTCGGATATGCGGAATGTGAACGCGGAGCTGGAGTACATGATTGCAGAGCCGCGCAAGGAATTTCTAATCATGGTGATTTTTGTGGTGGGCAACATCCCGCTGATGTATCTGTTAAATAAGGACTGGTATGATGTGCTGATGCACACGCCGCTGGGGCAGATTATCCTGGCGATTACGGCGGCGGTCATCTTTATCTCGGCTGGCTTTGTGGTGAAGCTGACCCGTCCCATTGAGTACAGGAGGTGATGTCATGACGGGACTCTTGTTTTTATTCGGGCTGTTCTTAGCTCTCGGCCTGTTCTTTCTGGCGGCAGCCCTGCTGCGTCTCCCCACCATAGGCGCGGCAAAAGCCATGCTGGGGACGGTGAAGCAGGAAAAGAAAGCAGCCAAAACGGTGGAAACTTACCTGATGACCGTGGCGGTGCGGCTGGCAAAATACATCCGGATGGATGAATATAAGCGCAGTCGGATGAACAACGTGCTGAAAGCCAGCGGCATGAACCTGACACCGGAGGTCTATCAGGCGTATGCCTTTGTCAAATCTGGTGCTGTCCTTTTGGGCATTGTCCCTTGTATGTTTCTCCTGCCGTTATTGTCTCCTGTTGTCGTAATCCTGGCGGTTCTGATTTATTTCAAAGAGAGCCAGAAAGCCGATGAAAAACTGAAAGCCAAGCGGGACGAGATCGAGGGAGAACTGCCCCGTCTGGTTGCTACCATCGAGCAGGAACTGAAGGCCAGCCGCAATGTCATCGGGATGCTGGAACGGTTCAAAGAGAACGCGGGGACTGCCCTGACCAGCGAACTGGACGTCCTACTGGCGGATATGCGCTCCTCCAACTATGAAGCGGCGCTCACCCGGTTTGAGGCAAGACTCAATTCGCCCATGCTCTCTGATGTGGTGCGCGGCCTGATCGGCGTGCTTCGAGGTGACGACAGCGCTGTGTATTTCCAGATGCTGTCCCATGATTTCAAGCAGATGGAACTGCAGCGGTTAAAGGCGCAGGCGCAGAAGATCCCTCCAAAAATCCGGGTATTCTCCTTTGCCATGCTGATGTGTTTCCTGCTGACCTATCTGGCGATTATCTGCTATGTGGCGGTGACCAGCCTTGGCGGGATGTTTTAAGAGAGGGGGTTCTGTATGCCTTCAAAGCCAATTCAATATCAGGGGAAGCTCTACCCGTCAAAAACAGAATTGTGTCAGGAATTTGGAATTGATTATAATTTATTTGTTCAGCGTGAAATGAGAGGCTGGAGCATTGAGGATGCGATTAAAACCGGTGTGGGTGAATTGTGGGCTAACAGGACTCCGGTTGAATTCCGTGGAGTCCTCTACCCCAGTGTCAAGTCGGTGGCGGATGAATACGGACTATCCTATTCCCGTCTCAGCCATTTTTACTACCGGAACAACGATATAGACCAGGCGGTGCAAAGATGTGTAGAATCGCAAGGCGTTTCTATTGAACTCTGGGGCCGGAGCTATTATGGCGTCAGCGATGTTGCCATGAAATTTGGGCTGAAGTACGCCGCATTAGTCTGGAGGATGCGGGATGGCACGGGACTGGAACAGGCCGTCAAAACCATGCTGGAAGAAGAACCGGTGATTTTCAGGGGAAAACAATATGAAAACTTTGTGGACTTGTGTGCGGAGTATCATATCCAGCCGGGAAATGTGTATGAGAGACTGAGGTATGGGCTGACATTGGAAGATGCCCTGACGCGAGGGATAAAAAACACGGGAAACCGGAGGACAATTTATTATGAAGGGAAAGAATATCCAAGCCATCGGGATTTATGCCGGGCCTATGGACTTTCTGAACTGTGTGTAAGGGAACAGACAAGGCGCAATCCGCTTCAGTTTCTGGATGCCTTTCAGCTCCTGGTTGACTTAAAAGAGCAGGCTGGGATTCCAAGGGAGGAATACTTAAATTATATTCCCGGTTGTCGGGTTCGGGGGAAGAATTATAAAACAGCCGCGCGGTTTGCAGCAGAGTTTGGAATAACCGCTTCAACACTGTATACCTACAAATCCAGGCATGACTGCAGCACTGTTTTTGAAGCCTTTGAACAAATGCAGGAGGAAGTCAGGTGCGCTTATTTAAAGGAGGGTAAACCGGAATTTTATTCTGACCTGCTAAAGAAGTATGACGACTATCAGATAAAGAAGATGAACCTGGAAAAGGTAGCGGTCCCCCGCTATCCGACAATCCAGGGATTTGATTTTCATACGGACTGCTATGATACCCTGGCAATTTATGAAGGACTGCTGAATCAGAGGATTATGGAGATAACCGGGGGAACTCAAACGCCGCAGATGGAGGGGCTAAAATGATAGTGAGAGATATGGCAGGCAAAGTGGTTCGTGGCGGTGTGTATCCGATGATGGAGAAAACCGCAGCGCTGATATTGGGACAGGAGGTGGTCATGTGCTGAAGCGGCTTCAAAATGTTTGGAAAGACAGGCAGGCCGAGGGATATATTGATGTTGTTGTGCTGGTGCTGTGCGCCGTACTGGTGCTGGCGCTGGCAATCCGGATTCTGCCCGTGTTCGTGGCAAAACAGCAGCTTGACACTTTTGCCACGGAACTGGTGCGGGAAGCCGAAGTCACGGGCCGGGTCGGGTCGGAAACCTCCCGACGCGCCGCCATTCTGCGGGAAAAGACCGGTATTGATCCGGATATCTCGTGGTCAACGGGCGGCAGAATCCAGCTTAACGAGGAAGTGACGGTCACCCTGACGCTGCGCCGGAACATCGGCCTGTTCGGCGGGTTCGGCTCCTTCCCCATTACCCTGCGGTCACAGGCCGCAGGAAAATCAGAAGTCTATTGGAAATGAGGGGAGGATGCAGTTGGCTGAGAAAATCAAACAGATCCTAAAAGACCGGCGGGGCGTGTCCTTTCCTCTGGTGATCGGCGTCACGCTGGCGCTGGTGATGATTCTGTGCGGCGTGAGTGAATATTTCCGCTTGCAGATCATTGCCGCAGGCGTCAGGGAAGCTGTGGAGGATGCCATCATTTCCACGGTAAACGACAACTATGCCGGTGTGTACCACGGAGTGCGGGAGGGCTATTCGGGAAGCTATCTGCCGGCAGGGGAGTCTGACTGGGAAACGGCGGTCAGTGAAAGTGATATTTATACTTATCTCGATAGTACCATCGGCACGGAGTGGAGCGGCGGCAGACACGTTAAATATGCGGGTGACTCCGGCAGGGCGATGGAATATGCCATTGACAGTCTGGATGTAACCATCCGCAATGCGCCTCTGGCTCCCTCCGACCCCGAAAATGCCCAGCGGTTTGAGGCCGATGCCGTCATCCGGCTGGAGGTTCCGGTACGGTTTGGCGGCAGGCTTCTGCCCTCCATGTTCATCACTTTGAAGGTGCAGGCCGGTTATATCGAAGTATTCTAAAAAACTTCGGGAAGAAACAGGGAAGTTGCTGGACTTTTGAAAAAGTATGTAGTATGTTGTGACGTAACAAGAGAAACCATTACCCCAAAAGGAGGAATCCCTTATGAAATTAAGTGAAAAAACGAAAAAATATCTTGCCATCAGCGGCGGCGCGGTAATCTGTGTCGGGCTGATCGCGGCTATCAGCCTTCAGTTTAACAAAACTCCCGTAGGTGAGGATACGCTTCCGGAGAAGAATCCCGGCGTGGTGGAAATCGTAGTCGATCCCAGCAGCCTTGCCACCTCCCCAGAGGAACCAGTCACAGAAGAAACCAAGGTAATCGTCCAGCCGAACACGGAAACGGCGGCAGACAGCACGGAATCCAGCCAGCCGGTGGATACCAGACCGGCGCAGACCGACCAGACGGAGCAGAGCATCCAGCCGGAGGTCACAAAACCGGCAGAACCGAGCCAGGAAGTGAAAAAGGATGCTACACAGAAGCCGGATGGAACTAAGGTGGAGACTCCGCCAGTGCCGGTGGTACATGAGGAAGTTGTCCAGCCGACAGAAACGGAATCCGCGCCGAATCAGCCGCAGGGTGGGGATGTGCAGGACGGAAAAACCTACCTGCCCGGATTCGGATACATTGAAAACAGCGGGTCGAATCAGGAAAACTATGCGGAAGATATGTTTGAAAATGGAAACAAGATTGGCAATATGGATTAAAAACCTAAGTGCAGAACAAAGAGGCATCACAGAAACGTGGCGCCTTTTTTCGTGGTGGAAGGAGGATACTGTGAAAAAGAAAATGTTGCTGCCGATGCTACTCATGCTCCTCTCGTTGGCGTTTACCGTTCCGGTCTATGCTGTCGGTGATGGGAATATTGATAATGGCGGCGGCAGTATGGGACAGGGAACAAGCCAGAATTCATGGTCACCGGGAAACGAGGGGGTACGTGTGACGGTAATCCGTGTAACGGATAGGGAGCCGGTAACCAGACCCATTGATTTGACCAATAAGACCCCTGCGGCCACGCTGTTCCATTTTGGCAAGGTCAGTAAGATTTCTTACAACGGCGGGATGTCCCTCCATCCGGTCCAGGGGAATTACGCATATACAAGACCGGCCCAGGCCCTTCCCAAAATCATCAGCTCCAAGAGCCTGGGACAGTCCAGCATTGAAGAAATCAAAGGGTATTTTACGGATGAGCAGGTGATACGCAGCATCGCGGGAATTACCGGGATGCAGTTTGAGGTGCTGACAAATGGGGAATACCGTCTGCTGATTGAACCCATCGCGTATTACAAATTTGAAGGTGTTATGATTGCCACAACAGCCACCGAGGCGGCCCTGTATGATGAGCAGTTAAGCGGCGGCCTGCGCTCCCGGATGCAGGGGGTAACCCATCAGAATCTGCCGTTGTCCATGTTCCTTGAAACAGCGGACCTTGGCTATCCGGCATGGGCGGGAAGCCGGAATTCTCCCGCATCCAATGCCGATATCAAGTCCAGCCTTGGGCTTGGCATTGTGCGGTTCAATGAAGTCCCACCGGAAGCGCCGGAAGTCAGCACCTTTGATTATGAGTACCGCACCAATACCGAAGTCATCACGGCCGTCGATGTTAGCGGCGGCCAGAGCGATCCGGATCACCCCGTGTCGGTTACCTTCCACGTGGCGGGCCGAAGCTATAGGGTGAGTAACGTCTATTACCCGGAGGGCGACAGCCAGCTCGCATGGATTCGCTGGACGACGCCGGACGAGCCACAGACCATGACTATCACGGTCCGCGTCCATGGCGGCGGCTCGGTGAGCAAAGGAACCATCAACGTGAACATTGTGGATCTGGATGAAAATCCGCCGCCCGATCCCAATGCAGATGACCGAAACGATGGATTTGCCCGGCCATCGCTACCGGAGAACCCACAGGCGACTTCGGCAGACTGGGGTGTGTGGCGGCCATGGTGGTATGAGCATTGGGTATGGCACAGCGGCGATGACGATGATGACGGATATTGGTGCGACCACGGCTGGTGGAAGTTCGATCTCGACCGATACTCCGCCAGCCTTAGCGCTTCCATGCACATTGCACCGGACGAAAAGGCTCCAACAGCCAGCGGCAGAACCCTGAAATCAGGGTATGGGATCAATGAAAAAGTCACCACCCGTGTAAACACGAATCAAAGTTCAGCGGTTACGGCGGCACAGAATGCGGTTACCTATTTCCCGGAGTTCCAGTACCAGGGATTCTGGCGGCTTCTTGACCGGATGGGCGGCGGCTACAACTTGACCCATGAATTCAAAGAAAACCGCTACAGCACTTATAACCGGCGTACCCATTTCACTCCTATCTGGTACCCGGATGGCTCCTATACGGTCAACACCTGGGTCATTGACTGCTGGACCCCGGCAGGGATGCTCTCGGTCAACCTCACCGATTCACTGAATATCCGGGGCAATCTATGGGACGATTGGCATATCGCTCCGCTTGATCTATAGGCGGGAGGTGAAGCCATGGGATACATCCGACTGGATGAGCAGCCTGGCGAGGTCTACCACTACACGCACCGAAAGAATCTGGACAGCATCCTGCGGGATGGCCGAATCAGGCGTATGGGCGATAGGGAGTGCTGGTTTTGCGCCTCTTTGGAGGATACCCTGACGCTCATGCGGGCCACGGTCATGATGGAGGGAAAGCCCTACTATAAGGTGGGCGGCAGCATCGGCCGCTATCCCAAGTTTGTGCCGGAGGACTATGTGATCCTTCGGCTAAATCCCCGCTTTCAGAAAGGTGAATGGGTACAGTGGATGCAGGAGATGCCTCCAGGATCGCCGCCCGAACTGCTGAAGGCCGCCGAAACATTCAGTAACCTGAAACTGGGCTTCCGGGGAGATTTGAAGTTCCAACAGAATCCAGAGGTCATTGAAGTAGCCCCACTGGTCGAGGCTGCTCAAACGCAGTTTTTAGATATTTCTTTCTTGATGTAAAGAGGCGGTTGACAATGTGCAAAAAAGGGCCTCCGGCAGTATGGACCAAGGAGAAAATCGAAGAAGCCTTTGCGGGATTTGTAGAAAAGAACAGAAGGCTGCCAGTGGCAAGGGAAATGAAGCCTCAATATGGGCTGCCGACACGCAGAACATTTGAACGCTATATGGACATGACCGCCCAAGAGTATGCTGAACTTCGTTACCCCACGCTTCTCTCCGCAAGAGATGAGCGCCATGTTCAAACCGTCTTGGAATATCGGAACGAAGTACGTGAGTGGTCTATTGAGCGGCTTATGGAGGCGGAAAAGAACTTTTTTACAAAATGCGGGCGGTTACCTGAACCGTATGAATACACGGCTGAGAACGGTCTGCCTATGTACTCTGTCTTCTGTAGGTTAGCAAAGGAAGCGTTTGAAGAAATAATCCGGGCTCAGTTCCTGGAAACACAGGAACTGAGTGGACCTGTGCTCACGATGTAAGCATTCACAGTAACAAAATCAGAAAAGAAACGGGCCGTGGGAAAGTGCCTCGCGGCCTGTTCGGGATAGATCATCCATTCGCGGGAACACCCCTGCGGCCTTTCTTTTTTCAGCAAAGAAAGGTGGTATTTGATGATGAAAACGAAAAAGATGCTCTGTGCGGTCGTAATGGTAATGATGCTGGCCATCATGTTTACGGTACCCGCATTTGCGGCAGGAACCGGGGATGTGGCTGGTGCCATTGAAGGCACTTGGACGGACGCATCCGCCCAGATCAAAACGGTTGTCAATAATGTGGTCTTTCCCGTGATTGACCTTGTTCTGGCTGTGTTCTTCTTCGCCAAATTGGGCATGGCGTATTTTGACTATAGAAAGCACGGCCAGTTCGAATGGACTGCGCCGGCCATCCTGTTTGCCTGCCTTATCTTCACCCTGACGGCTCCCACCTATGTCTGGACGATCCTGGGAATGTAAAGAATTATTCTGAGAATACAGGAGGAAGGAAGCAATGGAATATCCAATTCCAAATCCATCCGGAAATAAAATGCTTTCATTGGTTAACGAGCTGTACCAGCGGTCTATCGGGATGTGCAGAGCAGGTGCAGGTCCATACGGCATCGGGGTAAGCGTGGTAGAAGATACTCCCATTGATGTGTTTTTCACCTTTGATCCAGATCCGGTTCTGAATTGTAAAATACTGCCGGAGGAAATCCCTGAGTACACTGTCGGCGTGATTGGCTCCTGGAGCGGAGAGCGCAAATATCTTTCGCGGGAGGAGGTGGAGCAGCTTCTCTCTGCCTCGGACCCGAAGACCAGAATATTGGCGGAAATGCTCCGGTACTTTGAAGGAAAGACCTGGATCGTGAGCTGCGCAGATTGTCAGGAAGCGTTCGGGATTCTGGTGGATGCGGAAATGCGCGAGGCATTTGGGCTGGATGAGCAGGAGCAGATTGGACCGAAACTGGAAATGTAGGACAAGAATGATGAGGCGTAAGCCGGAAATGGGAGACGGTTTCTATGGGCTGTTGGGGAATCACCGCACTGGAGTCCGACGATGGACTGGATGCGGTTGGATGTGTCCGGTACAATTTACCGGCAGATGGACAACTGGACCTGGGAGAAATGCTTGAACGATTAAAGAAAGACCGATGGAATGCCCCCTGTGATGTAAAGCTGGGGTGTGCGCATACCAGCCCTATGGCACTGGCTGAGATCATTGTAAAGTATCTTGACGGTGATCCTGGCAGTTTGGACTATGATGAGGAGTGGGCGGCCGAGGACAACAAGTTCCGGTCCATCACCTCGTTTACAGCATCAAGGGCTTCTCTCCGGGAACTCCGGGATTACCTTGCGGACACTTTGAAATACGCCAGGATCAGAGCGGAGCGGCAGATCAAAGCCGGCGAGCTGCCCGGCGGCTGGTTTGATCCGAAGGATTGGGACGGATGGCAGAAACACATGGAGGGCCTTATTCACCGGCTGGATGGCGTTCTGGCCTTGGAAGGCAGTACGCTGGAGTTAGCTCATCCACTGGCGCCGACTGTCCCGGAATTAACCATGTAGGGAGGGAAAGAAGAAAATTGAATCCATTTGGACAGGAGTTGAGGAAAATCCTCACTCAGTGCAAAACCAGCGGCGTTGTGTCTTATGCGGGCAGATCCGCCTATATCCAGCTTGACCCGGATTTGCGGGCCAGGCTGGAGTTTGTTTCTCTGAACATTGCCAGCCAGTACAATGCCCTCAAGCTGACGATCCTGAACCGGACCGAGGGCGCGGTGGATGTGAATATCCTACGCTTTGGCGATTTACTGGGAAAGAAAAAAGTGAGCAATCCCAACTTCTCGGATGGTATCTTACCACACCTCTGGGACGATTATGGGAAGGTAGACTGGTATGTTTACCAGCCTACTCAGGCGGATTACAGGCTGCTGGCGGGTACGGTGGACGAATATCTGCAGGTGTTCCAGCGTCAGGAGGAGGCGCAGGAACACAGCCCGCAAATGTGCTAAGAAAATAGGAAGCGAATACAAGCAGGGGCCGTGCCCAGCCACGGCCCCTGTGCCTTTGAGCAGGAGTATGCGTCCAATGCTGGCACGGTCCCCCTTACGCAAAGGGGTGAACCCACCAGATGTTTATATTGGACTTTTTCCTTGGCGGGCTGATGGATCAGTTTATCGACTGGGTCTACAGCCAGCTTGTTGGTTTCTTTGGCAACTTTTTTGCCGAGATGGGGAACATGGGCGTCGAGCTCTTCGAGATGAGCTGGGTACAGTCCATTGTTCTCTTTTTTTCTTATCTGGCCTGGACGCTGTATGTCGTCGGGCTGGTGGTGGCCGTGTTCGAGGTCGGAATCGAATACCAGACCGGACGGGCCAGCATCAAGGACGCGGCTATCAGCGCCGTCAAGGGCTTTATGGCCGTGGGGTGCTTTACCCTGGTGCCGGTGGAACTTTATAAACTCTCCGTCACGCTGCAGGCCAGCCTGACCTCTGGAATTACCGGGTATGGCGAGAGTTTTGATGCCCTTTCCACTGATATCATCAACTCCCTGCAGGGCGTGGATATCGGGGCCGCGGCCTCCTCCGGCGTATTCGGCGGGATCGGCAGCATCACCAGCCCCATCATGGTCATTTTTATTATCATCATGATGGGGTACGCCGTCATCAAGTGCTTTTTCTCCAACCTCAAGCGCGGAGGAGTCTTACTCATCCAGATTGCTGTGGGTTCCCTGTATATGTTCTCGGTGCCCCGCGGCTATATGGACGGTTTTGTGCAGTGGTGCAAGCAGATCATCGGTCTGTGTCTGACCACCTTCCTGCAGGCCACCATCCTTACAGCGGGACTGCTGGTGCTGAAGGATCATGCGCTGCTGGGCCTTGGCCTGATGCTGTCGGCCGGTGAAGTGCCCCGCATCTGCGGCGCCTTTGGGCTGGACACCTCGACACGCGCCAACATCATGTCCGCCGTCTATGCAGCACAGTCAGCGGTCAACACCACCCGCACCGTGGTACAGGCAGTGGGGGCGGCGAAATGAGCAGAGAAAAACTGATTTACATCGCCTCTCCCTATGCAGGAGATATTGAGGCAAACACCGCGTTTGCGAAAAAGGCGTGCCGGTATGCCATCCATCAGGGGCATACGCCCATCGCCGTCCACCTGCTCTACCCACAGATGTTGGATGACGCTGAGCCAACAGAACGGGAAATTGGACTGCGGCTGGGACACCGGGTGCTGGAAGTCTGCGATGAACTGTGGCTCTGCGGCGGCAGGGTCAGTTCCGGCATGGCCCGTGAGATTGAGGAGGCCCAACGGCTCGGCATCCCCATCCGACAGATTGGGGAGCTGGAAATCAAGCAGGAGGCTCTGCCCGCTGAGATGGAGCAAAGCGAAGCTCCAGGGCAGAGCATGGGTATGGCATAATGCCCACGCTGGGCAGCCTGTTCGATGGAATCGGAGGGTTCCCACTCGCGGCGGTCCGCAACGGCATCGAGCCGGTGTGGGCCAGCGAGATCGAAGCCTTCCCCATCGAAGTGACAAGAAAGAGGTTCCCCTCCATGCTCCATGTCGGGGACATCACGAAACTGAATGGTGCCGAACTTCCCCCGGTAGACATTATCACAGGAGGCAGCCCTTGTCAGGATCTCAGCGTGGCGGGGGCCAGAGCCGGTCTTGCCGGAGAGCGTTCCGGCCTGTTTATGGAGCAGATCCGCGTTGTAAAAGAAATGAGGGATGCAGATGAGCGGCGCGGCAGAACAGCTCACACTGTTCGACCTCGATATATGTGCTGGGAGAATGTACCAGGATCATTCAGTTCAGCGGGCGGCGAAGATTTCCGCATCGTCCTCGAGGAGATTGTCCGAATTAAAGACGGCTCCTGTTCAGTGCCTCGACCTGACTCCGGGCGCTGGGAATCTGCTGGGGCAATCATTCTGGGAAATCAATTCAGCCTGGCTTGGAGAGTCATGGATGCTCAATTCTGGGGTGTCGCCCAGCGTCGCAAGAGAATCTTCCTTGTCGCAGATTTTGCAGGACGATCCGCCCCGCAAATACTATTTGAGCAAAACCGCCTGCCTGGGTATTCTGCGTCGAGCGGAGGCCAGAGGCAAGGAACTGCCGCCTCAGCTCCGGGATGCTCTGATCCTCCAGGCGGGACTGGCCCCATCGGATTCGACGGATACAACGGAGACCTGACAGGAGAAAAGGCAGCCACTCTCGGTGTTAATTGTGGTATGTCCACTGGACGAAACGGTGTGCTCACCGCCTTTGCCGCCAATCAGCGGGACGAGGTGCGGGATCTTCATGATGTAGCCGCGGCGCTGACCGCCCAGCCAGGGATGAAACAGCAGACCTTTGTGGCCGGAATCACGGCCAAAGGCAACGGTGATTGCTTCCTTTCCGAGGAGCGGCACACAGCACTAAGCGGAGGCGGCGGTATGCCCGGACAAGGGTATCCCGCCATTTTTACAGCTGCTTTTTCTGCTGGAGCTGGTGCTTCTGCGGGCAGTATTGGCTATGGAGAGGAAGTCTCGCCTACCTTGAAAGGAACCGCCAGCGGGAACTGTATGCCATCCATCCTGTGCCTTAATGACCAGGGCGGAAGCGCCATTGCCTGCAGCGAAAATGTTGCCGGAACACTTCGGGCACAGGAGCATGGCCACCAGCCACTTGTATTCGAGAACCACGGGATCGATGCCCGCTACACCGGCCCACATTCTGTGGCGCCCACAATGTCAGCCCGTTACGGTACGGGTGGGAACAATGTCCCGCTGGTCGCAGAACCGGACACGATATTCTGTATCACCGGAAATGCCATTGACCGGCAGCCTATGAACGGCGGGAACGGGATTGGGTATCAACAGGGCATCGCCTATACTCTCACCGCCACCGATCACCATGCCGTGTTCAGCCGCCAGCGTGTGGATGTGTTCAAAAGCAACGAGGTGGTCAGCACTCAGAGCGCCCGTCAGCACAAAGACGCAACAGATTTGGTCGTGGATATGGACGAGCCAGATAACAGCGCCTCCGCTCCAAGAGGTGCCTCGGTTCTTCTGATCCGCCGTCTGACCCCGCTGGAATGCGAGCGCCTGCAGGGATTTCCGGATGGTTGGACTGATATCGAGGGTGCTTCCGACTCCGCCCGCTATAAAGCACTGGGCAACAGTGTAGCGATTCCTTGCGTCGACTATGTTTTGCAAGGAATCGCATGGGCGACCACAGCACAGATAGCTTGAATGATTATGAATAGGAGATGCGATAATGGAACCGATGAAAAACCTCTGCGGCTTGATTCCCGAGTCGCTTCACAAGCGGCTGATGGAGGGCAAAAGTCCTGAAATGACAAACGGTGAGTACCTCACTAAGATACTCACTACCTATCTGGACCAGCCTGCCACAGCAAAGCAGGAACAGCGCACCCTGGCCGTTCAGATCTCAGATGACATGTTTCAGCGGCTGAAGTCCTACCTGGATGCTCATGCGCCCCTCACCCAAAAGGCACTGGTTCAGAGCCTTTTGAATCAGGCACTGGATCAGTGGGAACATGGCGAGGAACCGCTCCAGAGTGCGGCCCTTCAGGACAACAAGAAAGAACGGACGCTGGCCATTGCTATGCCCGAATCTCTTTTCCACCGCGTTGAGCAGTATGTGGAGGCGCATAATGGCGTATCCAAACGAGCCTTCGTTGTGGGGTTGGTGGCACAGGAACTCCAATCTTGGTTGATGGAACAAAGCCCAGACGAAGTACAAGATCAGGAATTCGGCCCCGATCAGGATGAACAGGGGTTTGGAATGAGCATGACGATGTGAGGTGAAACATGTACATTTATCCCGATAATCTGAAATCCAAAGCCGTACTGTGGCTGTGGGAACTGCGGGACATCGCTATCATTGGCGTGGGCGCCCTGATCTCTGTGTTTGCCATGGCCCAACTTGGCTTCCTGCCCCCAGTGGTAATCACTGCGGCCTATGCCTTCCTCTCGATTCGGCTGGAGGATACCAGTATCTTGGACTTCCTGCGCTATGCAATCCGATATTTCCTCCTGGGCCAGCAGACCTATGCCTGGGGGCTGTGTAATCCATCAACGGATAGGAGTGATAGAAAATGAGCAGAAAAAAAGAAGCAACGGCCAAACAGACTACCCGGCAGCTCATCGGGATCGACGAGATCACCGACAGCGGCCTAAAGACCAGTCATGGGAGGCTGATTTTCTTTGCCATCAAGCCCACCAACCTCTCGGTCCAGCCCCCGGAGGCTGTGAGCAATCGCATCTATGCCCTCATGACCGTCCTCAAGGGGCAGGCTGAGATCGAGATGTTGGCCCTCAACTCCAAGGAGAGCTTTGAGGACAACAAGAGGCACTATCGCCAGCGGGCTGCCGAGGAGGACCTGCCGGTCATCAGCCGGCTGCTGGAGGCGGACGCTAAATCACTGGACCGTCTGCAGATCCAGATGGCGACCGCCCGTGAGTTCTTCGTACTGGTCCGGTTGCGTGAGGAAACAGGGATGGAGCTGCACACCCACCTCTCCCGCATCCAGAAAAGCCTCGAGGATCAGGGCTTCAAGGCAAGCCTCGCCAGCGGCGAGGATCTCAAGCGCATGCTGGGCGTGTATTTTGAGCAGAATGCCACCACGGAAAAATATGAGGATTACGACGGGGAACGCTGGATCATTCTGAATGACTGACCCGTGCCCCACAATTTAATTGATATGGCCGTCAGGAGAACTTCCGGGCCATATCAGGAAGAAACAGTGCGATAAAAGATCTCCTGCCGGCCTGGACAGGAGGTTTTTTCATTGCCGAAAAACAGAACAAAGAACTCTCCCCGGCCTGTGGTGGAGGAACCATATATCAAGGATTTCCTCGACATGGTCGCCCCCTCGGTCATCGACTTCAAGGTGGACCACTACCTGTGCGGCAACACCTGCCGCTGTGTATGGGCGCTGCGGGAGTACCCCACTTCTACCGATGAGCAGGCCATCCTGCGGCATCTGGGCGAGATGGACGGGGTCACCATCCGCATCTACACCCGGCAGGTCACCCCCAGTGAGGAGCGCCGGATCATCCACAACGCCGCCAACAAGCACCGAATGTCCCGCTCCAGCACCGAGGATCTCCAGCAGACTGTCACCGCCGAGGCCAACCTGCAGGATGTGGTTACCCTGGTCTCCTCCATGCACCGCAACCGGGAGCCGCTCCTCCACTGTGCGGTGTTCCTGGAGCTGACCGCCCCGGACTACGACGCCCTCAAGCTGCTCCAGACCGATGTGCTCACCGAACTGGTTCGCTCCAAGCTCAATGTGGACCGGCTTATGCTCCGTCAGCAGGAGGGCTTTGTTTCTGTTATGCCGGCCGGCCGCAACGCCTTCGGCGCCCAATTTGAACGGGTCCTTCCGGCCAGCTCGGTGGCCAACCTGTATCCCTTCAATTATTCTGGCAAGACCGATCCTCACGGATTCTACATCGGCAAGGACAAGTACGGGGCCAATATCCTCGTAGATTTTGATAAGCGGGATGACGATAAGACCTCCGCCAACATCCTGATCCTCGGCAACTCCGGCCAGGGTAAGAGCTATCTGCTCAAACTGCTCCTGCTCAACTTCCTCGAGGCGGGCAAATCCGTGATTTCCCTGGATGTGGAACACGAACAAAAGGATATGTGTGAGACGGTGGGCGGCTGCTTCATGGATCTGATGGGCGGCGTGTACCGCATCAATCCGCTGGAGCCCAAGTGCTGGGATGACGGCAGTGGCCCGGAGGCCAGGGACGCGCCGGAGGCATTCCGCAAATCCACCCGGCTCTCCCAGCACATCTCCTTTCTCAAGGACTTTTTCCGGGCCTACAAGGATTTCTCAGACCGCCACATCGACGCCATTGAGATCATGGTGGGCAAGCTGTACGCCAAATGGGGCATCAGCGACAGCACCAACTTCGCCGGCCTCAAGCCCCAGGACTATCCCATCCTTTCCGACCTCTATAAACTCATTGAGCAGGAGTACAGAGAGTACGATGGGAACTGCCACCAGCTCTACACAGCGGAACTGCTGCAGGAGATCCTGCTGGGCCTCCACTCCATGTGCCAGGGCGCCGAGGCTCAGTTCTTCAACGGGCACACCAATGTGACCTCCTCCCGCTTTATCGTCTTCGGGGTCAAGGGGCTGCTGCAGGCCAGCAAGAATGTGCGCGGCGCCATGCTGTTCAACATCCTGTCCTATATGTCCGACCGCCTGCTGACCATCGGCAACACCACAGCGGCGCTGGACGAGCTGTATGTGTGGCTGTCGGATAATGTGTCGGTGGGTACCACCATCATCGAGTATATCCGCAACACTCTCAAGCGGGTCCGCAAGAAGGAATCCAACCTCATCATGGCCTCGCAGAATCTGGAGGACTTTGACCGGGAGGGCATCCGGGAGTTGACCAAGCCCCTGTTCGCTATCCCGCCCCACCAGTTCATCTTCAACTGCGGCTCCATTGACAAGCGGTTTTATATGGATCTGCTCCAGCTGGAGGAGGCGGAGTACAACCTCATCCGATTCCCCCAGCGGGGTGTGTGCCTGTTCAAATGCGGCAACGAGCGGTACCTGCTGGAGGTTCACGCTCCTGCCTATAAGGAGGCGCTGTTCGGCACAGCGGGCGGGCGATGAATGTGGTCGGGTATGGAGGCGGAACGGACAGCACGGCAATGCTGATAGGATTGTGGCGGCACCATGTCCCAGTCGACCTGATCCTTTTTGCCGATCCCGGAGCCGAGCAGCCGCATACCTACGCCTACCTGGACACCATGAGCCGCTGGCTGGAGAACCATGGGATGCCGGCGATCACGCGGGTGTGGTACACCGAGAAGAACGGCCAGAGGCTGACGCTGGAGCAGGAGTGCCTCCGCTCAGGAACGCTGCCCTCCATTGCTTATGGGTACAAAAAATGCTCCCTCAAGCACAAGGTTGCCCCGCAGGAAAAGTTCTGCAGGCACTACCAGCCCTGCATTGATGCCTGGGAGAAAGGAGAAAAGGTCGTCAAGTTCATTGGATACGATGCCGGAGAGGAGCGCCGTCTGCTCAACGCCCTTCCTCATGACCTTCAGGATAAAAAATACCAGAAGGAATATCCCCTGATGGAGTGGGGCTGGAGCCGAAAGGACTGCATCCAGGCGATCCGGGATGCCGGCCTTCCCCTGCCGGGCAAGTCTTCCTGCTTCTTCTGCCCCAGCATGAAGCGGTGGGAAATTCGGACATTGTACCACCGCTACCCGGATTTGCTGCGGCGGGCTTTGGCGATTGAAGACGCAGCCATGCCAAACCTCACATCAGTGCGGGGGTTGGGCCGGAACTGGGCCTGACGGGATTTTATCTGCGCGGATGAAAATCAGCTGGCGATTCCGGGCGCTTTCTCAGATGAGGATCTGCCCTGTTCCTGCTGTATGAAGGGTGAACTGCCAGCAGCAGATCTATAAAAGAGAAAGGAAATTCGAATGAAAAAAATTGAATTGGAGCAGTGGGAGCCGTTCCCGGGAGATCCCCGGAGGATGCAGTATGCCGGTCAGCGCGTCGCACAGGAAGTCTTCGAGGAACTGAAGCACCGTCTGGAAGGTATGGGATATCTTCCGGACGAGTATTTTCTCATGGACCGGGAATGGGAAAATGGCCGGGAGATCCCCAAAGACGCCGACATCTTCTGTACCACCGACTACGGCGGCAACGAGGGCGTCTATTTAGATGTGTACCTGAAGTGGTATGAAGACAGCCGCCCCGTCACCAAAAGTTTCATCACCGGCAAGACGCTGGGCGAAACCGGCGCAGATCTGGACCGGATGTTCCTCATCTCCTCCGCCATCACCAAGGCGTTCCACGGGGACGGCGAAACCTATGCCCGACATCTCCGTCAGGGTGAGCGGGCGGAGCCGGAGGGCATGATCGTCCACCTGAATCCTACGGAGCAGCGCACCATCATCGAGGCGCTGGTGGAACAGCAGGAACGCCAGGAACAGGCCATGTCCCAGACGGAACAGCTCCTGCGGCGGATGACCGGGAGCATCACCGCCTATATGGATGAGGTGGGACGGTACCCCCTGCACATCAGCGACTACGATAAAACCGTGTTGGCCATTCGGGACGGAGAATTTGACGCCTTCAAAAACCTTTATCCCAGGGTATCAGACCAGACGGATGACCTGCTGATCGAGGTGGCGGGACGCCCCGGTGTCGTGGGAGGAAATATGACCCTGATACTTCTTGCGGCGGTGGAGAGGTTTTCCCCGGAGGCATATCTCACTGCCTGTAAGCGGGCGGTGGAAACGGGAGACAGTTGGCGGGTACAAACATTGGTGAAGGAATCAGAAGGCCGCCTCTCGGAGCCGCTCCCCTCCCTCCACGGTGAGGTGATCCTCTATGCCTATACAAATAACTGCCGGAACATCGCCAAAGACCTGATCGCCCAATGCACGCCGGAGCAGATTGCTTCTGTGCCCCCGAAGCTTCTCCGCTGGGTTGCGGAAAAGCTGGACTTCCAGACCGCGGTGGATCTGGTGGACAAGGGCGTCCGACCGGGCGATGAGGTGGCCGGCATCCTGCGCACCCTCACGGGCCAGCATCAGGAGTGGATGGCAGAGAGACTGCTGGAACACGGGATGCCGGTGGAGCCGGACAACTACGACGCGCTCTATGCCTGTGTCAGCAATCAGGCGGTCGGAGCCGCCAAGCTCCTGCTGGACCGGGGGATTGATCTGGAGCAGTACCAGCTGTGGGCGGAGCATCGGCCCAAAGGCGATGGGTACACGGAAACCATGGAGGAGCTGGCCGCGTACTGGTCTGAACTGCAGAACAGTACGCAGCCAGAGGATTCGCCCATGAAAGGTATGAACCTATGAGTGCCACCGTTGCAGCGGCCGTCAAAGCGGCGATAGTAATTCTTTCCAATGAGGAAGCCCGCAAAAAGGTGGGCTGGGGCATTGTGGCTATCCTTTCCCCGCTGATCGTTCTGGTGGTTCTGCTTTGCGCCATCCTCTCAGGAACCTCACAGCACAATGTGTCCGCCGTGGAGCTGTGCTTCCACGGCGGCTCCATTTCCGCCAGCGCCACGCCGGAGTACCAAAGATACATCGAGGATATGCGGAACAGCTTTGACCAACTGGACGAAGTGATCGCGGAGATCAATAGTCAATGCGAAGATGGAAAAAGCCTTGACGATACCCGCGTCAAGGCCATTTTTTATGCTCTGTATTTCGCCGCAGAACAGCCAGATACAGATGGCATCCATGAGTTTGCGGACTGTTTCGTGGATTATGAGGAGCGAACCCGAACGGTTACCACCACCGACGAAGAAGGCAATGAGGTGGAGACCACAGAAACCTACATGGTGGCCGTTCCTATTGAAGACCTGGCTGAAATTTATGAGCGGATCAGCCATGCCATTGGAGTCGAGGTCACCGCGGACCATCAGGCCAACGCTGACAGTATCTATCATCTCATCCTTTATGGCAGCCCCAGCGGGGAAAGCGGCGGCTGGTTCCCTGGGGCTGATGTCCCGTTCATTGGGGTGGATGGCTTCTGCTCTCCCATCGGAGCAGGCTGGGAGTCCGTGGTCACCTCGGAGTTCGGGTATCGCAGCGACCCCTTCACTGGCGAGACACGGGGACACACCGGGATAGATCTGGCAGTACCCACAGGCACCCCTATCCGGGCCGCACTGCCTGGGACGGTCACAGTTTCCCAATATAGCAGCAGCTATGGTTACTATGTGATAATCGACCACGGCAATGGACTATCCACCTTGTATGGCCACAATTCCCGTCTACTGGCCCAGGTTGGCCAGACAGTGGAGGCTGGGGATATCATTTCCCTCTCCGGTTCCACTGGGAGGTCTACAGGTCCGCATCTGCATTTTGAAGTGCGGGTCAATGGGGAGCGTACCAATCCCCGCTATTATTTACCGAAGACTGGAGGATGATATTTTGCGGCTGAAACTTCAATTGCCGGCCAAGGCCGGACGCTTCCACATCTTTGAGTGTGAGGCAGTTCGGCTGGTTACGCTGCCGGACGAGGAATTCCAAGACTTTTTGAATGGCCCTCACCAGGATGGCCGCTGGGCTGCAGAGCCGTTCTATGCTGATGAACACGGTAGACGGATCTACCAGGGCGTCCTCGTTTTGGGAGAGGGGCATAAAGACGGAGTTTTTGCCTATGATGGGGGGAAACACTTTGCCTACTTGCCCGGAGCAAGAGCGGTGGTTGATTCCATTCTGGAGCAGGCAGTGGAAAAGATCATCAGGGAGGGAGCGGAAAACACCAACGAGGGTAGCTGGTGCTATTATTTCAGTGAGCTTTATGAGCAAATGGGACTGGTGATAGAGGACGGGAACGGCTTCGATACCATGCTCCTTGAGAAGCTGGAGCAGCGGCCGGAGGCGGCGGATGTCACCCTGACAGACGAGTGCTTTGATGTCTGCTATTATCTGGACTGCTGCAAAAACCTGGCGCCGGAGCAGCCCGCCCCCTCTCTTTCCGCAGAGCGGAAGGAGGAGATCATATCAGGCATTCTGAACTATATGGCAGAGTATTTCGATGACAGCAGCCTCTACGATATCCTTCATAACACATTGGAAATCTGCAACGATGAAATTGGATGCCTCGGCTTCGCTCTGTATGATGAATATGTGGACGAGCAGATCGAAGCATCTGAGGTGCAGTCTGACCTTCTCCCAAAATCAGGGAAGCTGGTGAATCTGCTTTCCGCCTATGAAGAATTACAACAGATCCCAGATGAGGAACGAATCACCCGCCTGGCTCCAGGGGCTTTCGGTTACTGCCTTGACTCAGATGTGCCGGATGAACGGCTTCATACCGTGTACCAGCAGGCTCTGTCCGCTCTCGAACTGGAGAGCGATGAAATCCAGGAGGCCGAGAGCTTCACCTCCCGTGATGAAATCATTTCCCGTATGCGGGACTGCCTGTTAGCTAAGGAGCTGACGGCTGGAGACAAGGTGCTGTTTGTCGCTACCGAGCCATATGGAGGCCCCGGCGATTTCGATCTACGCGGTGGAGTAATAGAGAGCGTGGATGAAAAGGACAAGACTTGCTCTGTGCGGGGAACTTTTTTCACAATGGAAAAAGTCCCCCTTCACTATGTGCTTGGGCGGTACAACCCAGCGGTTGGTGAGGAGCACTATGGGGTCCGCGGCATCGTCCCCTTCTTTTGCGAGGACAAAGAACTGGCTGGGTATTACCTGAATGAGGTCCGGATCATGTGGGATGTGGAGATGGGTGAGGAACAGGATCTCTCTATGTAAAACAGACAGAACACGGTAATAAAACGATGGGAGGGATACTATGGCAGTGCTGTATCAAGTAGAGCAACAGGGACGGCAAACCGCTTTTGTAGGCGAGGATGGAGCTGGGCTTGTGGGGCTGTATCCACTGTTAGCGCGGGCCGCTGCCATCACGGAAAATGAGAACAACAGCTTCGCGGAGGCTCTTTCTCTCGCTGCCGCTGAACGCGGCACTCCACTCAGGCGGGTATTTGCAGATGAAGCGGAGGCCCTGAGCCATGACCTTGGTCATGGCGGGGCTGCGGAACAGCGGGCGGTCATTGATCTGGACAATGGGCGAATACGGGTGGAATATGACCACCGGGCCGGCAGCCTGCGGGAGAGCTTGGATGCCCTGGCAAACCATTTTCCAACGGCAGGCGCCAACAGAATCCAGAACAGGCTCATAGCTTTCCTTGCGGAGCATGACGGAAGTGAGGAACTCTACAAGACGCTTCACAATGAGTTGGGACTGACTAATCAGGAGATTGAGGCCATGGGCTTCGATCTCGCCCACCGCTATGAGCCTGACTGCGATGACGCATACCAGGACATCGTGGACTACATTCGCTTTGAGCAGGAAACCTCGAAGATGTGGCCCTGGCTTATCTCCGGCGATGAGATGCTTGCCCAGGAAACGACCCTGCGGGAGATCGCTGGCCGGCTGACTGCCGCTGGCGAATGGGATACGGAGAGCATCTACGAGAGCTTGACGGAAGCCTTTGGAAACAATCTATCGCTGGATAAACAGTCAAAGGATGACACGAAAGAGGAGGAAAGAAACATCAATATTAAACAGGATCAGTTGGATCTGCTTTGGCAGTTGGAGGAGTTCAGAAAGAAACATGAACATCAGGCAGAGCCGTCCGACTGGGCGATCCGGATGTGTGAGGCGTTTGTTGCCCGAAGTATGGGCTTCACAGACCGGGTACAGTGGACGGAACTGCTCCGGCAGAAGGGTGAAACTCTCTTCACCTTCGACTGGAAGTCCGGCAGCATCAGCGACCATGTAGTCCAGTGGTGCAAGGAAAATAATCGGAACTGGAGATACAGCCATCTTGGGGAGTTGCAGGTTGCCCATGGCGGCGAGTGGAGAAAGGTCGATTATTTCTGCAGGGATGGCAGTGAAACCAGAGTGTATTTTCCACCAAAACCTGTGCAGGAACATCAGCTCCAGGCATTGGCGGAAGCCCTGGCCGTCCATCTGCGGGATCTGTTGACACTTGGACTGCCGGATCATGATGTCTATTTAGTTCATGCCGCCGAAGATGTTGGCTGGGTGCCCGCAGCGGACCTTCCCCGTCTGACCGCCCAGGGCAAAGAAGAATTCTCGGCTCTTCTGGATGCCAAGATTGCCGCCATCCGCCCCGGCCCCTATGGAGTGGAACTGGTTCTGGACGGCGTCAATTCACAGCTTCTGGCACAATACGATGAAACACTTGCCAACAGTTCCAGGGCAGAACATGCCATGGAACTGTTTCTGTAATGGAGGGATCACGATGAAAAAAGCCACAGTCACGGTTTCATTTGAGCAGGAAAAACTCAAAGCCGTCCAGTTCTATGCGGGAAAGAACGGTACCTCTTTAGAGTTGGAACTGGATACGTTCATGGAGAAGCTCTACAAAAAATATGTGCCTTCTCAGACCAGGGAGTATATTGAAAGCATGGCGGAGCCGGAGGAACAGCCCCGCCCGCGGCCTGCCCGGTCCCCTCGAAGCGCCGCGCCGGATACTTTTGACGAGAAGAAGGGGGTTGAATAATGGCCGATTCTGTATCTACCGAGGCGTGGCTGGATCAGCGGCGCTGGGCGGCGCTGGAGGAGGCGCTGAAGGCGCAAGGCAGTAATGTTAAACGGCATCTACAGGATTATTTGATAACGCTGTACAACGAAACTGTTCCATTAGAACGATGGGTACAGATTGAAACAGCTATCACAAAGGAAGAACTGGAGTCAGCACAGGCAGCGGAAGACCAGAAAGTCTATGCGGCTTTTCATATTCGGGAGAATGGCCATGACAGTATCTTCTCAACGGGTAATGGCGAGGAATTTCTGGATGTGGCCATACGGCTACGCCGTTATCTGCAAGGAGGCGCCGAGTCGGTGAAGGGCGATTTCTCCCACCACTTTTATAAGGCACAGCCCATTACGCGGGAGCGGTTTGATGAACTGGCCACCCTGCGTATGGAAAACATCGGCAAGGTTTCAGGTGCATTTGAAATCGATATGGACGCCGCCTGGATCTCCAGCCTGCTCATTATGGATGGCTGGCATACTTTTAAGATCAAGGATGTCTCAGCTGCCGTTTATCACGCCACGCGCAGTTTACATGTGCCACTGGAATACCAGTGGCACAAGTTTATCAACCACTTGGATGGAAAACAAATCGAGCCGGAGAGCTTTGCCTCTGCTGAGATTGGGGGCCTACGTCCCTTGGAGAAGGGAGATATACTCTGTATTGACGGACCTTTTCCCACAGACCGGGAGTTGAAGTTCCGGCTGGATCTCAGCAGCTATGGGGTCCAGAAAGAGGTGCTGAACCTGATGACGGACTGCTCAAAGCCGGAGAATTCTTTGGAGATCACCTGCAGTTATGACGCCGCTCGCCAAGGCATCAGCAATAAACTTGACCTAACCCTCCGCCAGAAGAATGGGATGGTACGGCACGACTTTTTCTATCCATTGATGGAGGAGGAACGAGCGCACCTCCTTAAAATAGTTGAACAGTTCTGCCAGCAGCAGGCCGGGAAAACGCTGAACGATTACTATGCGCAGTTGGATATGGAGCGCGAAAACCCGCCTGAACTCACAGCAGGCGTTAAAAGGCTGCCAATAGATACAGTGTCCTTCAGCGGTGAGATTACAGAGTGCGATGGGAAACTGAACTTTTATATCCCCATAAACTTTGATCCGGACGAGGTATTTGGTACCAATGTTGCCTCCGCCTTCAACGATGACTGGCTGAATGTGTACGCCAATTTTGACTGGAAGACCGGGCGGATAGACAGCGCATTGACCGTATGTCTCGTCTGCTCTGACGGTCATGAGTTTGAGTTTTCCTACCCGCTGACTCCCGCGGAACAGGTCCAGTTGTGGGACCAGATGGACGCCTACTGCCGCCAACAGAGTGGACAGACCTTGGGGGAAACAAGGACCTCCCTGTTGCGGGAGCAGGCGGAAGAAGGGCTGGAGATTCGGCTGTAGGAAACGCCGCTCGGTAAATTTTATCGACTTTCCACAGCTTTCCAGGCCGCTTTTTATTGGCAGTGATGAATGGATTTCTCTTCGGAAGTGTGGCATTGTGTTGTTGCATGGGCAGCAAATCGGCGCCTGAAACAAACCAAAAATCCGAAGAAAGGGGTTCAACGAATGAAAGCCGAACAAGTATGTAAACTGCAGGAAAATCTCGCAAAGGAGGCCATTGCATACCTTATGCTCTATGGAACAGCCGTGGATGTAACTCCATATCGAAAGGCTGTGACACAGGTTGGAATGGCATGGGGACTTCCAATACCAGACACACAGCGGTGGCTGGACTTGATCCGTCAGGAAGAAATCGCAGTTACCCAAGCAGCCGAGCCCGAAAAGGTGAATCATGTGATGGAGGAAAAAGACCTGCCGATAAACGCCAGCGGCCTCCAAACCCTGGATAATATCTGGGGCTTGTTCGAGACAGCAGTGAAGCTGAACAGCGCCGATGGCCGCCGTGAAATGTACGCACTGGCCAGGGAATTGAGTGAATGCCAGAACCTGACGGACTGGATCATCAAGAGCCAGACAGAGAACGAGGGGGCCCAGGTG
>OHEC01000171.1_pt1 | contig 45700 bp, 34 predicted proteins | sample 1567141 | NCBI WGS metagenome assembly OHEC01 (sample SAMEA3879567, study PRJEB24766) | human gut metagenome | biome: human-associated habitat; feature: feces | place: USA | collected 1985/1987 | reverse complement strand
TAATATCATCTCGTATTCCGTGTCTTCCTTGAAACCGTCCTGTCCCGCTCGTATGTTTGTCCCTATTTGTACTTTATCCGTGAAACTACCTAATAGATTGGATAATTGCGCTGAGATAGCGGATGAAGCCACGGCGTTTAACTCGCTAGACTTATAACTCGTTTGGGCATATTCTGGTGTGTAGAATTTATTTAACACCAGCAAATAAACAATTTGCCGAGTCATCATATCCTCTGTGTCTATAAACGCTTTGACTTGACGCTCTAATTCCTCGTTAGAGTTCGGAAATTCTAAGTCGAAGGAAATAGACGGGCTGCGCAATGCGCCTTCAAGGTTTAAGACGCAATTGACGGGTATGTTTGTTCGAGAACTTTCTTGTAAGAGACTCTGATCCAAGTCTCCGATATTTGCGGTCAGATTGTAGATCGCATTGATATCCATATGGGCATTAAAGGGATCGCCACGGAAATTGATCGTGCTACCGTCTCTGATCTTAAAGTCTTTATGGATGATTTGCTGTAAGCTGAAATTATAGTTTCCTTGTACGATATTCACGTCGCCATACATACGAAGATCACTTCTTGTTCCATATTGTATTTGTAAACTTCCACTGGCGTTTCCTTTGATACGGTCTCCCGCTATCGGGTCCATGATTAGCTCTATATCGGCATCGGGTGTGATATCAAGGAGGAAGTTCATTCGTAGCTCGGCTCCCTCGTCTGTCTCGTGTGCGATATTCAATGGGTGTGTGGACGTGGAATCTACGTTAGCGGCCAACTTGCTTTTATCGACGAACGTGATAAAATCATAGTCCGTAGCCGAGTTCTTATTCATGAAGTCCAGATAAATAGCGGTCTTAGGTTCGCTTTTCATATTAATATCAAAGTCGATCAACTTACCGTTACCCTTGATCTGCGCTGTTCCACTGGCGAATACAGTTCCGTAAATCAGCGGATTCTTTTTCTGGTTGGCGTTATACATCAACATATTATTGCCTTGCACGTTTACGAGGAAGCTATAATCCCGGAAATGCAAATGGTTGAACTTGAGGCTGACTTTCCCTGAGTTGCCGAATTGATCCTTGACCGTGATATTCCGTAAATTGACGGATGTAGAGTCAAGGTGGACGGAATCGGAGAAGGTATAATACGTATCCAAGAAATCAACGCCTACCCCTCCATCCATGACATAGGCATCTCCCTCGACATTCAGCTCCTTAAAGGGGCCGTGCAAATGTATACTTCCGAATCCCCGGCCTTGCAAGTTCTTTACGACCGTATCGACAAAGGGCTGCAAGAAAGCTAGATTGATATCATTGGCATCGAAATACAAGGATAGCCCCGCATTGGGTCCGACCGGGAATACATAGCCGTTTACATCCGTCCAAGTGCTGTCGTTCTTGTAGATGCTTCCCAGCATAAGGATACCTTTCTGTGCGTTGTCCCATTCGCTGAAGAGATTGAGGCGACCCAAGGGGGTTTGGTTGAATGAGAAATTCTTTACTTCCAGATCCGTGTTTAGCATACGGCTATTGAATAAATCATTCACGTAGAACTTACCGGTAGCCTCACCTCCGAATTGCAAGACTGGGATATTCAATACGTCGAAGACATAACTCAGCTCTATTTGCTTCAAGTCTACCAATAAAGTATCTGCCGGATCTTTTGAGATCGTCCCTTCCATAGATAAATACTGGGTCTCATGATCTACCCGGAAATGCTCGATACCGATCTTGCCCTCACGAATCGTTATATTCGCCGGATTGATGGTCCAGAGCGTGTCTTTAATAATGAGGGGGCTTTTATTCAACGTGACTTCCGTACGTAACTTGGCCGACCCTTTCTCGCTTTCCTCTTCGACAAAAAGGGTAGAGGCGGAGATGTCGGCCTTAAATAACCGCTCTTTATTATTCGCCCAGCCAATCAGGGTGTTCACCTGATTATCTTTAGCGTCTGCTTTGATATCAAGGTAGTTACGCAGTCCCTTGTCGTTATAATTAATCGTTTTTAATTGGAGGTTTACCTTATCGTTCGGATTGTCGCAGACCAAGTAACCGGATTCGAACATGGATTTCCCGAGATTGAACTTCGGAAGCCACGCCTCGATACGGAACTTATTATAAATATTATTATAATGTCCCGTGATCCGTCCGGGTTGCACCATCGTGAACGGTAGTTTTAATGTCGTAGAAAGCGCTTCCGTATTCTCGATCGTTAATAGGAGGGCGAAGTTATTCTCTTTCACGATTTGTTTTTTCTGGGTCGTGTTGATCAAGGCTGGCACATATCCCTTGAACGTATTCATAAGGCTGGGGATTAGCGTGTTGAATGAGTAAGACCCGGTGACCTCTCCATTCAAGATATCGGACGTTATGGTTAATTGCCGGTCGAGACTATGCCCCGAGGCAACTACTTCGAATTTCTTAAGGAAGAAGCTGCTGGGAGTGGTCTCGAAAGAAAGACTGTCCAACGTGATGCTACCTTCCAGATTATCGATATTATCTCCTGTGAAATCCGCGTTTAAAGCCAAGGAGATATTCGGCGCCTCATATTTGTCTGTCAGGTTCAATCGGTCCGGCCGGAAATGATCGAGGCGGGCGGTGAAATTAAACAAGGAGTTTTGCCCTTGGTGCTGGAAGATGCCTTGGGCGTGTAACTCGCCATTGGGATCGTTTACATGGATAGTCCCATCGAAACTACTCTTCCTGAAATTACCGGAAAGATTAATATCCTTGTATTTATAAGCTTTATAATCGAACTCCTTGACTTGTGCTTGGATATTTCCGGAGAAATTTCTGCCAACAGGTCTACGGGTATCGATATTGATGTCGAAGCGAGCCTCCCCGAAAGGATTATTCTCACCAAATAACTCATGGAGCCGCAAGTTGCTGGAGGCGATGCGTCCCCGTAGGTAAGCGGCTATATTCTTATCCTTGTTGCTACCGAATATCAAGTCTGTCTGTATGGAGCCGATGGAAGACGATAATTTTCCGAAAGCGACTAGGTTATCAAAAAAGCCTGATATCTCGCCCGTGAAATTGATCGTCCCCAATTTGACGACCGGGGCCGGGAGACTCTTCGGACGCTCATTGAAGTTATTGGCCAGACTAGAGATGCCGTCTGTCGTGATATACATCTTATTCACCTTCCCTAAAAGATACGTTTCCTCGGGATGGGTGATGTTTTTCAGTTCCATCTGGCCGATAAACAGCATCTTATCGCTATACTTTAAGGTGAGGCGCTTCAAGTTAAAATTATTGATGTAACCGTTTGCCTCGGCCGATAACTCGATCGTGTCGGCGAAGTTCTTGAATGCCGGGACGAAAGGGGATAAGTCTTTCAGACAGATTTGCGAAGGTGTTATATTCAAATCGATCGGAGCGTTGTTCAAGAGAGCGGGAAGGCTATCGATCTCGCTTAAATCGATCCGGGCACGCCCGATCTTCAAGTCTGTCTGCGGCAAGCGTACCTCGAAGTCCTGCACGAAAGCGCTATCCCGGTTCCCGACCACGTTTAGCGATAACTTATTCAAGGAGAAACCGGACGCCTCGTCGAAACTCATCTTCTTGATATGGGCGTTCACGCTATCCTTGTTAAAAGCCTTGAGGGATATCTTGGCGCTCAGGTTCTTGATATCGATATGCTTGGCGTTGAACTTACCCGGGGTCTCTTTCTCGCTATCCACATTATAGCTGAAATTACCTCTTCGGATCATGATGGAGTTGAAACGGAGATCGATATTCTTCTCTTTCTTTATCGAATCCTTACTGGCGAAGGCGTCGATCACGAATTGTAGGTTCAAGGGGCTTTCGGGCGTATGTTTTCGTAGATTGAAGGAGAAACCGAACAGGCGTACCGTCGTGAAGACGAACTTTCCCTCCAGTAATGGCATGATCTCGAATCCCGCCGCCACATGGTTCGCCTCGAACATGACTTTCCCGTCTTGGTCTTCCAGATAAAGCCCTTCCAGTACCAGACGGTTGAACCATTCAATATCCACGTTACCTATCTTTACGGGTACACCGAGGTGGCTGGATAACTGGGTCGTGGCTACTTCTGATACTTTAGTTTGAATATAAGGAATTCTCAGTAAGATGCCCGGCAACGCATAGAATATCCAGAATAACGTAAGTAGGGTAATGATTATGTATTTAAGTCCTCTGATATCTTTTCTATTTATTTAGCGCAAATCTACAACAATATCGCGATAGATTTCGTTAATTCGCGGAAAAAAGAATGAAGATATGAGTATAACGATATTAGGAATCGAGTCTTCTTGCGATGACACTTCCTCTTCCGTGATCCGTGACGGCGTGATGCTGTCCAACGTAATAGCCAGTCAAGCCGTTCATGAGGCCTATGGCGGGGTTGTCCCCGAGTTGGCTTCCCGTGCCCATCAGCAGAATATCATTCCGGTAGTGGCCGAGGCGATCAAGCGTGCGGGGGTCGATAAGTCCGAGTTGAGTGCCGTGGCGTTTACCCGTGGGCCGGGTTTGATGGGTTCCTTGTTGGTCGGGACCTCGTTCGCCAAGGGCTTGGCCGCTTCCTTGGACATCCCGATGATCGAGATCAATCACTTGCAGGCGCATGTGTTGGCTCATTTTATCAAGGAGACTCCTGACGATGACCATGCTCCCTCGTTTCCTTTCCTTTGCTTGTTGGTTTCGGGTGGTAACTCGCAAATCATAAAGGTGAACGCTTATAATGATATGGAGGTGATCGGCCAGACGATCGACGACGCGGCGGGAGAGGCTTTCGACAAATGTGCCAAGGTGATGGGACTGGGTTATCCCGGTGGCCCCGTCGTGAACCGTTTGGCGAACGAGGGCAATCCGGATGCCTTTACGTTCAGCAAGCCGCATATACCCGGATATGATTATAGCTTTAGTGGCCTGAAGACCTCCTTTTTATATACCTTGCGTGATCATTTGAAAGATGATCCGGATTTTATCGAGAAGAACAAGCGAGACCTATGCGCTTCCTTGCAAGCTACGGTAATCGATATCTTGATGAGTAAATTGCGTAAGGCGGCGAAGGATTTGCATATAAAGGAAGTCGCCGTCGCCGGAGGTGTATCGGCCAACTCCGGTTTGCGTGACGCATTCTTGGATCACGCTAAACGTTATGGTTGGAAAGTGCATATCCCGAAGTTCTCGTTCACCACGGATAACGCCGCTATGGTAGCTATCACGGGATATTATAAGTATATGGATAAGGAGTTCTGTCCGATGGATGCCGCTCCTTTTTCTAGGGTTGTCTTATAGGAAAAGACAGTTTTACTATAGAGAAACAAAAGTTTTATAGTAGGAAAACAATAGTTTCATTAGGAAGAAACTATTGTTTTCCCATAATGAAACTCCTAGTATCATTATAGCAATGGAAGTAAATGATTTACCAATAGAGTTAGAAGTAGCGAACGCTCTCAAAGCGGTGCGCTTGGTGATGGGTACAGCCGAAAGCTGTACGGGCGGAAAGATCGCTAGCCTGATAACCTCCATGGCGGGTAGCTCGGAGTATTTCGCCGGAGGCGTGGTATCTTATTGCAACGAGGTGAAACATCATGTGCTCGGTGTCTCCGGGGCGGACTTGAACACCTACGGCGCCGTAAGCCAGCCGGTCGTGGAGCAGATGGCCCGTGGGGCTATGCGGGTATTGGGATGTGACTGCGCCGTCGCTACCTCCGGAATCGCCGGACCGGGAGGCGGGACTCCCTCGAAACCCGTGGGAACGGTATGGATTGCCGCAGCTTATAAGGAGAGGATTCTCTCCGAGTGCTATCATTTTGGGGAGAATCCTCGTATGGAGAACATTCGCTTGTCGGCAGAGGCGGCGTTGCGTATGTTGCTCGGATTGATTCGTGAGTAAAGGGGCTATTGCTTAATGGGCGATCTCGTCCACGATTTGTTTATAGCCTTCCTCGTTCGGGTGTAATCCGTCTGAGAATAAGGATTCGTTTATCTTGCCGTCTTCCCGAAGCAACTTCGTACCCGGGTTCTTGAACGTGTACCATCCGGTCTCGGCCATTTGACGGATGCGGAGATTGAGATTCCTTACCCGTTCTTCTTGGTTACGGCGGGGTAAGATGCCGATTACCTTGATCTTGGCCTCTGGCTGCCGTTGCCTGATGGCGGAAAGCAAGAAACGAAGGCCTTCCACGATCTCGTTGTCATTGTTGATTCCGATGTTATTCGTGCCGATCATCAATACGACTTCGTCGGCCTTATATCCATCCAATTCACCATGATAGACTCTCCAAAGTACGTTCTCGATGCGGTCGAAACCATATCCGAGATTGTGGAATCCGGCCGGGCGCATGATTTTCTCCCAGGTTTCCAGACCTCGTACGGACGGTCCTTTGGGCTCGCCTCCCCAGAAATGCGTGATGGAATTACCAAGAATCACCCGTCGGGGCGGATTGTGTTGATTCAATGCGAGGATGTCCCGATGACGTTTTTGCCATTCGTAATTATTGGGTTCCCGACGCTGGGTGACAGGCTTTGTGGTAGAGAGATCTCCTTGGGGGATGCGTAATATCTCCCGTACTTTCCGCTCCACGGCTTTCGCCTGTGTTTCCATGCCCCAATCGGAAGGATGGACGTAATCTACCCAAGCGTCCGGGTGCAGTCCCAGCTCTTCTCGTGTAAGGTAGTGGATATCTTTTATCCCTTGCGCCTGCAATTCCTCGAAAGCCTTTTTAGCTCCTTCGTTCATGCGCACGTAATCTTGTAGCTTCGTATCGTCGGCGAGCGCGTTGCTATATCCGGCATGCTCCACCAATAAGATCGGGGAGGAGTGGGTGGCACGTATTTGCCGGACCGCGTCCGATACGAGTCGCGTGATCTCATCCTTGCTCTTTGGCGTGAGGTTGGGCAGGCAGTCGAGGATGTAAAGCCGTGCGTCTATCTCGCAAATAAAATCCAATACCTCTTTCTCCAAACGTCCGTTACCGGAGAAGCCTAGGTTGATAAGCGGATATCCCAGCGAACGCTGCAAGATCGTGGCCCAAGCCATGCCCGGGCGGGAGGCGCATGCGCCTTGGGCGATTGAGGTTCCGTATAAAAGAATCGGCTTCTCGGGTGATATGGGGATAAACGTAAGCTCATTGTTTTCGGGTACCCCTATTTCCAGCCATTTTATCGTATTATAAGGAGGCAGATAGAGACGGAACTCATAGCCCCTGTCGTGATACTTGTCTTTTCCTAGATTCGTATAATGATATTGAAGCGTATCTCCGGAAGGATAACCTCCGAAATAGAATCTCCATTGGCCATCACTATCGATACTGTATAGATCGACACCCGATACGCCTGTCGTCGGGATATGAGGCATATTTAAAGGGCCCTCTACTACGTAGCGGACTTTTAATTCGGGGGCGTCGCAGAAAAAATGAATTGCCAGCCCGGCGGAGTTGCGGGATAAATCCCATACAGGTTTACGTACCTTACCCTCGGCTCTTTGGGGAAGCCGGACGTAGCTGTTTCCAATCTCTTCGGTCCATCCTTGGTTTTGTATGACAGGGAATCTACATTCAAATGGGTTGAGCCATTTCCATTGTGCGTGGGCGGAGAGAGCCGTGAAACATACGAGCGTTAAGAAGATTTTGTGAAGTCTCATCATTCCGGTATTATTTGTTTTTTTGTTATGAATATGGCAAAGATACTATATATTTGTATTCATAAACAAACTTAAATCAATAAACCATGAGTAAAAACATTTTATTTGCTTTTCTCTTTTTAATGGGCGCTATCCCGTCGATCGCCCAAAAGAATTATCAAGTCCAGTCTCCAGACCGGAATATAAAGGTAGAGGTTACGGTAGCCGATAAAGTCACTTTCGCTATCGTGCAGGATCATTCGGAGGTGATGAATTCTGCCGTATCTATGACTTTACAGGGAGGCGAGGTGCTGGGGGCTAACCCGAAAGTCTCGAAAGTGACGAAGACCTCGGTGGATAAGGAAATACCCTCTCCGTTCTATAAGAAAGACGTGGTAAAGGATATCTATAATGAAATGCAAATCTCGTTTCGGGGAGACTACGGATTAGTGTTCCGGGTTTATAACGATGGGGTCGCTTACCGTTTCACGACGAAAAGAAAGGAACCGATCGTTATTGCCGATGAGGAGGCCGTCTATAATTTTCCCTCGGATTATAAGACATTCACCGCTTACGTGAATAGCACGAAGCCGACGTTCGAGGAGCAATTCTTCAACTCCTTCGAGCAGCCCTACGTAAACGAGACGATCACAAACCTGAATGATAAACGCCTGAAGATCCTGCCTCTTTTAGTGGATCTGGGAGATGGTCGCAAGATCTGTATCACGGAAGCCGATCTAGAGGATTTTCCCGGGATGTTCTTGAATAACGAGACGGGAAAACCGTCCTTGAAAGCGGTTCATGCGCCTTATCCGAAAGTGAAGGAGCAAGGCGGCCATAATCAGTTACAGATGTTGGTGAAAGAGCGTGAGAACTATATCGCCAAAACATCTGGAACCCGTTCTTTCCCTTGGCGTGCGTTTATAATCTCCCGGAATGATAAGGAGTTGACCGATTGCGATATGGTCTACCGTCTGGCTTCTCCCTCCCGGGTAAACGATATCTCTTGGATCAAGCCGGGTAAGGTGGCTTGGGATTGGTGGAACGATTGGAATCTATACGGTGTGGATTTCCGTGCCGGAATCAATAATCCTACTTATAAATATTATATAGACTTCGCCGCCGAGCATGGCATCGAGTACGTAATCTTGGATGAGGGCTGGGCCGTGAACCTGCAAGCGGACATGATGCAAGTAATACCGGAGATCGATCTTCAAGAATTGGTGGATTACGGTAAATCCAAGAATGTCGGTATTATCCTTTGGGCGGGTTATTGGGCTTTCGCCCGTGATATGGAGAATGTCGTGAAGCATTATTCGGATATGGGCGTAAAAGGCTTCAAGGTGGATTTCTTGGATCGTGACGATCAGGAAATGGTGAACTTTGTTTATAAAGCCTCCGAGGTATGCGCTAAATATAAGATGCTGGTGGATTTCCATGGCGTATTCAAGCCGACAGGCCTTCAACGGACGTACCCGAACGTATTGAACTATGAGGGCGTGAATGGTTTGGAGCAACTGAAATGGTCTCCTGAGTCTTACGATATGGTGACGTATGATGTCACGATCCCGTTCATCCGTATGATCGCCGGTCCGATGGATTATACGCAAGGCGCTATGCGTAACGCCGCTAAGGGTAATTATCGCTCGGTAAACTCGGAGCCGATGAGCCAAGGAACCCGTTGTCGCCAGTTGGCTACTTACGTGATCTTCGAGTCTCCTTTCAATATGCTGTGCGATGCCCCGTCTAATTACAGGCGTGAAAAGGAATGTACGGAATTTATCGCTGCTATTCCCACCATCTGGGATGAGACGGTCGCGTTGGATGGAAAAGTATCCGAGTATGTAGCGATCGCCCGCCGTCATGGTAATGATTGGTATATCGGGGCCTTGACCAACTGGACGCCGAGGGAGCTGGATTTAGACCTGTCTTTCTTGGGCGAAGGTGATTATACCTTGGAGTTATTCAAGGATGGCATAAACGCGGATCGTGCTGCCCGTGATTATAAGAAAGAGGTGATCCCCGTGCCGGCGGATCGCAAATTAAAGATCCATATGGCTCCCGGTGGAGGCTATGCGGCCCGTATCCAGAAACGATAATTCTTTGTTCGTCTAAAGCAATCCCGGCATTCGTCGAATATAGCTTTACTCTTATAGGCCACGATACTAGATTCGCGTATCATTTAAAAGTAAAGGATATGACGACTAGGTTTGTATGTATGGGGATGCTGCTATTGGTTATTCTGTCTGTCCCGGCTTTGGGACAGGCTCAGAAGACATTGGTGAAAGGTTTGCTCTTGGATTCTTTGACGAATGAGGGCGAACCTTTCGCTACTATTCGTGTCTTTCGTCCGAACAAAGCAGATAAGCCCGTAGCGATGACCGTGACGGATATGGACGGGCGGTTCGAACAAGAAGTGAGTGGCAAAGGTGATTTCGAGATCTTATTTAGCTCGGTAGGAAAAACGAGCAAGACGGTTCCTTTTTCGTTGAAGGGGGATCGGAGCGTGAACTTGGATACCATCTATATCTCCGAGGATGTGATGAATCTGAAAGGCGTGGAGGTTGTGGCCCAGCGTCCGTTGGTGAAGATGGAGGTGGATAAGATGAGCTATAATACGGAGGATGACGTAGATTCGAAATCGAGTACCGTGCTGGAAATACTGCGTAAGGTACCGATGGTCACCGTGGATGGGAACGACAATATCACGGTGAACGGCAGTAGCAATTTCAAGGTATATGTAGATGGGAAGCCGAACGTGATGATGAGTAGTAACCCTTCCGCGGTGTTGAAGAATATGCCGGCGAGCAGCGTGAAGAATATAGAGGTAATCACCAATCCGGGAGTGAAATACGATGCCGAAGGCGTAGGGGGCGTATTGAATTTGGTCATGGATAAGGTGACAGGTGCCGGGGCGGTTGATCTAAACGGATACAACGGCACGGTACGGGGATTGGCCAGCACGAAAGGCTTTGGTGGCGGCGCGTATTTCAGCATGCAGAAGAAGAGGTTCTCCATGACGGTAAACGCGAATATGGCGAAAAGCATGATGGACGACTCGTCCGTAGAGATAAGACGTGAGCAATTCTCCGACAGCGGAACGGGCTTGCAGACCGTATCAAGCGTGGGCGATAACGACTTCCTAATCAAGATGGGTAACCTGAACTTGGGCTATGAGCTGGATTCGTTGAACTTGCTGACTGCCTCTTTTGGCTTGATGGGATTCGATAACAATAGTGATATGGGACTGAGTTCCTCGCTACGTGGCGGAGCCTTCGGCGAGGGCTTTAGCTATAAGGGACGCTCGGATCAGGAAACCGACAATTATTCCATAAACGGAAGTGTCGATTATCAACATACTTTCGCCGCCGATCCCGATCGTACCTTGACGTTATCTTATCTTATATCTTCTTCTCCCACGAACTCGGACGCTTATAGCTTATTTGAGGGAGAGACCGGAAATCCTTACTTGAACCTGGCAAACCGCTATACGGACGCTCGTCGGAATACTTTGGAGAATACCTTCCAAGCCGATTTCTCCACGCCGTTGAAAGCGGGGCAGAAGTTGAATGTAGGCTTGAAGTATATCGCCCGCGATAACTCGTCGGACTCTAAGTATTATCTGGAGCAAGGGGGGGCCTATGTATATAATGAGGCCGGTAGCCTCGATTATGAGCATACGAATGATATCTTGGCCGGTTACGCCGAGTATGAGGGCAAATGGAAGAATTGGGGCTTTAAGGGGGGATTGCGTTATGAGTACACGTGGCAGCACGTAAGATTCTTGCGGGGGCAAGGCGAGGATTTCTCCATGGATTATGGCAATCTGGTACCGTCGGCCAATCTGTCTTATGCGATAGCGGCCAACCAGAATATAGGCCTGACTTATAACATGCGTATCAGTCGCCCCGGTATCTCTTACCTGAATCCTTACGTGGATCGGACAGACCCTACCAGCATTACTTATGGCAATACGGATCTGGAGTGTGAGAAGGCGCATAATATCAGCTTGGTCTATAACCTGTTTACCCCCAAGTGGATCTTGAACCTGACGCTGCGCCAAGGTATTTGCGACAATGCCATCGATAGCTATAGCTTTTATAAGGAGAACGTGCTGAACACTACGTATGGCAATATCGTGAAGAATCACCAAACGGGATTGAACGCTTATGTGAATTGGAACGCCGGGCCGAAGACCCGTATTTATATGAATGGTGGCGTATCGTATGTGGATTTGAGGAGCGAGCGGATCGACTTGTCGAATACCGGCTGGCAGGCCAACGCGATGATCGGGGCACAACAAACGCTGCCTTGGGATATCCGCTTGAGCTTGAACGTGATCACCTCTACCAAGCAGTACAACCTGCAGGGGTGGAACAGTGGCTTTAGCGCCGTCATGGGAAGCGTCACCCGTTCCTTCTTCAAGGACAAGCTGAGTGTGGGTATCACGGGCATGACTCCGCTCACGGGCTCGAAGATGGAGATGAAGTCGTTCTCTTGCGGAAAGGATTTCCAGAACAGATCCACGATGAGAATACCGATCCAGATGGTGGGCATCAATATCAGCTATACGTTCGGTAAGCAACAATCCTCGGTAAAGAAGGTGAAACGTGCGATCCAGAATACCGACGTAAAAGAGATGCGGTCTCAAACGAATGAAATCGGGACGATGATGGTCAAATAGGTATAATTTACCGTATATTTGTGAGAAGAAAAGATATAATACCATGAGACTTACAAAAAATGACTATATACTAGGTGTCACTCAGGCGATCGGATGGATCGTCTTGTGCTTGATACCGCCTCTGATCGATTTTTTGGTTCAGTATAATTGGCAATCGGCCTTGAATCTTTTTCATGTGAATGCTGGTTTTACGTTGCCCTTGGCTATACTTTATTTCCTGAATTTCTATGTATTTATCCCTCGTCTGCTTTATCGCGGGCGAGGTGTTCGTTTTTTCTTGGTAAATTTGGTGCTCGTACCGTGTCTTTTTAGTCATGTATTCATTGGGATTTATACGAATATACCTTCCGAGTGGAGATCGGTTTCATACTTGTCCGCTTTCGGTCTGCTGTTATCGAATGCTCTGGTGGTAGCGTTCGCTGTAGGCATTCGTTACGCTATGCGTTGGAACGACATGCAACTGGCCTTGAAGGAAGAGAAACAAAGGAACGCCGAGGCGGAACTAGCTTGGCTGAAGAACCAGTTGAATCCGCATTTTCTGTTTAATACCTTGAATAACATATCCAGCTTGGTACAGATAGATCAAGATACGGCGCAGGAAAGTATCGGGCAATTGAGCGACTTGTTGCGATACACGCTCTATGAGTCGAACCACGAGCTGGTACCGGTGGAAGGCGAGATCGAGTTCATGAATAATTACATCGAGTTGATGCGATTGCGCTGCAACGAGTTGGCTACCGTGGAGGTGGATTTGCGGATTCCGCCTAAGCCGATGAGGATCGTTCCGCTCTTGTTCATCTCTTTAATAGAGAACGCTTTTAAGCATGGCGTGAATAGCCGTAAGCCGTCGTTCGTACGTATTCGTTTCAAGGCGGAAGGAGATGACCTTGTCTTTACCTGCGAGAATACCGACCATCCGAAACCGGACGTGAACCGTAGCGGATCGGGGATCGGATTGGAAAACCTGAGACGTAGGCTGGAACTGGCCTATCCCGGTCGTTACCGATATGATCAGGAGCTTCGGGAAACTATTTACTTTGTTCAAATAACACTTCGAGACTGCTTATGAAAACACTGACTTGCATGATCGTAGACGATGAGCCCTTGGCGGTGAAAATGCTCGAGGGCTTCGTGAGCCGTACGCCTTATCTGAGGCTGGCGGCTTCCTTCAATGATCCGGTACTGGCACTCTCCACGTTGCGTGAGTCGCCGGTGGACGTGCTTTTCTTGGATATCCAGATGCCGGATCTGGACGGGCTGAACCTCTCCCGGATGGTACCGCCCGGTACGAGGGTGATCTTCACGACCGCCTTTAAGGAATATGCCTTTGATAGTTATGAGGTGAATGCCCTCGATTTCCTGCTGAAGCCCATCCGCTACCATAAGTTTCTTGGAGCCGCAGAGAAGGCCCGCCAATGGTTTGAGATGAGTAGCGTGAAGGAGGAGAGAGGCAGCCTTTTCGTGCGGGTGGATAGCCAGTTGCGGCAGGTGGAAATCTCCCGGATATTGTACGTGACGGGCTTGAAAGATTACGTGATGATCTATCTGGAAGGGGAGGCCCGTCCGCTTATCACCCACGTGACGATGAAGGCCATGGAAGAGATGTTGCCTTCCGGTCGCTTTATGCGGGTCCATCGTTCTTATATCGTGGCGTTGGATAAGATCCGCTCCGTCGACCGGAATAATTGCGTTTATATCGGGAAGGAGATCATCCACGTGACGGATGCCTACAAAGAGGCGTTCAACGCTTATCTGAAAGCTGCTCAACCTTTTTGAACTTGGATGCCCATTCAAAGCTCCTTACAATGGGCATTGTTATTTCCTTATTTATTTCGAGCAAAAACATTACCTTTGCGACCAAAATAATCATTTAAAACATAAGATCATGCAAAAACCTTCCATACCCAAAGGTACCCGGGACTTTTCGCCGGAGGAAATGGCGAAACGTAATTATATATTCAACACGATCCGTGAAGTATTTCACTTGTATGGCTTCCAGCAAATAGAGACTCCCGCCATGGAGAACCTTTCTACATTGATGGGTAAATATGGTGAGGAAGGGGATAAGCTCCTTTTCAAGATATTGAATTCCGGTGATTGTTTCTCTGGCATATCGGATGAGGAGTTAATGGAAAAGAATCCGTTGAGATTTGCGGCCAAGGCTTGCGAGAAAGGCTTGCGTTATGATTTGACCGTTCCGTTCGCCCGTTACGTGGTGCAACATCGTAATGAGATCAGTTTTCCGTTCAAACGTTACCAGATCCAACCGGTCTGGCGTGCCGATCGTCCGCAAAAGGGACGTTATCGGGAGTTCTACCAATGTGATGGCGACGTTGTGGGTTCTGATTCCTTGATCAATGAGGTGGAGCTGATCCAGATTATGGACGAGGTGTTCCATCGTTTTGGCATTCGTGTGTGTATCAAGATGAACAATCGTAAGATCCTTTCCGGTATAGCGGAGATCATAGGCGAGGCGGATAAGATCGTAGACATTACGGTAGCTATCGACAAGCTGGACAAGATAGGCTTGGACAACGTGAATGAGGAGCTTCGTTCCAAGGGCTTGCCCGAGGAGGCGATCGAGCGTTTGCAGCCGATCATTATGTTGCAGGGTTCCAATCAAGAAAAGATCGCTACCTTGAAAGAGGTATTGTCTGCGTCTGAGACGGGTTTGAAAGGTGTAGCCGAATTGGATTTTATCTTGGAGCGCATCTCTCATACGCCAATCCGTGCGGAATTAGAGCTTGATCTAACATTGGCTCGCGGCTTAAACTATTATACGGGTGCTATTTTCGAGGTGAAAGCCTTGGACGTACAGATCGGTAGTATCACGGGCGGTGGTCGCTATGACAACCTGACAGGGGTGTTTGGCATGGAGGGTGTATCCGGTGTCGGTTTCTCTTTCGGCGCTGATCGTATCTTTGATGTATTGAACCAATTGGATTTATATCCGGAAGGGTCTTTGAAGACTACACAGCTTCTATTCGTGAACTTCGGACAGAAAGAGGAGATTCATTTATTGCCGCTGATCGCTAAGGTTCGCAAGGCGGGGATTCGTACGGAGCTATATCCTGAGTCTACTAAGATGAAAAAGCAAATGGGATATGCGGACGCTAAGAAAATCCCGTTCGTTGCGATAGTCGGAGAGAATGAGATGGTCGAGAATAAAATCAACTTAAAGAATATGCTCACGGGTGAGCAAACCCTTGTGACTATCGAGGAGTTGATCGAACGCTTTTAGAAAATCAGAATAAAGGAATGAGGCTGTGTCAAAAGTCTGTATTATGGCACAGCCTCATCTTACATTTCAAACTTATAATTAATGAAACGACCATGAAAATACCTGCTTTAATTCTTTCGATATCTTTATACTTTTCTTCGTGTTCTTTCACCCCTCGGGCTGAGTGGGTAACAACTACCGAGAATTCCCCTTGGACTGAGCAACCCGCTCTGATCTCTGCCCTTGCTGATACGATACCCAATATTGATATAACGATTCTAACGGAAAAGCATCAACAACAAATCGATGGTTTCGGAGCCTGTTTTAATGAACTGGGTTGGCTTTCCTTGAGTAAGCTGGAGCCAAGTGTACGTGAGGAAATCATGGAAGAGCTTTTCTTCCCCGGAGTCGGAGCCAACTTCACGATTTGCCGGATGCCTGTAGGAGCAAATGATTTCTCCCGTGATTGGTATTCGTATGACGAGGTGGAGGGTGATTTCACGATGGAACATTTTACCATCGCCAATGACCAACAAACCTTGATCCCCTTTATCAAGAACGCCCAAAAGTATCAACCGGATCTACGCTTATGGGCCTCTCCATGGTGCCCTCCCTCTTGGATGAAATATAACAAACATTATGCCTCTGCTTATACGGGAGAGAATTATGACGAGAAATATAGAAATGGCCTTCCTGCCGATAAGATCGGTCACGAGGGTACGGATATGTTTATCCAAGACTCGCTTTACCTGAAAGCCTATGCTCTCTATTTCTCTAAATTTATCGAGGCCTATAAGAAACAAGGAATTCCAATCTTTGCCGTAATGCCCCAGAACGAGTTCAACTCTGCGCAAATATTCCCGAGTTGTTGTTGGATATCGGCTTCTTTGGCTAATTTTATTGGTAATTATCTCGGGCCGGCCTTAGAAGATCAAGGAGTGGAAATTATGTTCGGCACGATGGAACGTGCGAATGAGTCGCTTGTTGATACGGTATTGATAGATCCCGTTAGCGGTGAATATGTAAAAGGTGTCGGTTTCCAATGGGCGGGTAAAGGAGCTATCGCCGGAATCCACAAACGTTATCCCGGGTTGAAGCTTTACCAAACCGAGCAGGAATGTGGAGATGGCAAGAACGATTGGAAAGGTGCCATGTATTCTTGGGGATTGATGCGACATTTTCTGGATAATGGTGTTTCTGCCTATATGTATTGGAATATATCTTTGGAAAATGGAGGGATCAGTCGTTGGGGATGGGCGCAAAACTCATTGGTTGTCGTAGATCCGCAAACCAAGAGTTATCGATATACTCCGGAATACTACGTGATGAAACATGTCAGCCATTATGTCCAGCCCGGTGCGTATAAATTAGAAACGGAAGGAGCCTATACGAATCTGCTGGCATTCCGTAACCCGGATAACAGTATCGCCTTGATTATCGCCAATGAGACCAGCGATGATCGTTCTCTTTCCATCCGCATAGGCGATCGAGTCTATACTCCAACCGTGAAAGCGCATTCCATGAATACGCTGCTGATCGATTGATTATCCTTTTGAGAGATGCAAAAAGACAAGTTGTCAGTTACATCTTCGGATATTTGTCCATTTCGTCCGAAATATTGTCAGTCGAACCCAGATGAAATCGTTTGGCACACTATTCGCATAGGCTTAGGCGTGAACACAAAGTTCATAAACTAAAAAGTAATAGTATTAACATTTAAAATACCAAGAAAATGAACATTAGACCATTAGCAGACCGCGTGCTGATTAAGCCGGCCGCTGCGGAAGAGAAAACATTAGGTGGAATTATTATTCCTGACTCAGCAAAGGAAAAACCTTTAAAGGGTGAGATTGTAGCCGTAGGTAACGGAACGAAAGACGAGGAGATGGTTGTAAAGGTTGGTGATAACGTATTGTATGGTAAGTATGCAGGTACGGAGATCGAACTAGACGGTGAGAAATACTTGATCATGCGCCAAGCTGACGTTTTAGCTATTATCTAATTCATTTTTATAAACAACAATATTAAAAAAGAAATACAATCATGGCAAAAGAGATTAAATACGATATGGATGCCCGCGACCTTTTGAAGAAAGGTGTGGATGAGTTGGCTAATGCTGTTAAGGTAACATTAGGCCCGAAAGGTCGTAACGTAATTATCGAGAAGAAATTCGGAGCTCCTCACATCACGAAAGATGGTGTAACGGTTGCTAAAGAAGTTGAGTTGACTTGCCCGTTCGAGAACATGGGTGCTCAATTGGTTAAGGAAGTGGCTTCCAAGACAAACGATAACGCCGGTGACGGTACGACTACAGCTACGGTTTTGGCTCAGTCTATCATTGGTGTCGGTTTAAAGAACGTTACTGCCGGAGCGAACCCGATGGATTTGAAACGTGGTATCGACAAGGCTGTCGCTAAGGTTGTAGAGAGCATCGCTAACCAAGCTGAGGCTGTAGGTGATAAGTTCGAGAAGATCGAGCATGTAGCGAAGATCTCCGCAAATGGTGACGAGGCTATCGGTAAGTTGATCGCGGAGGCTATGCAACGTGTGAAGACTGAAGGTGTTATCACGGTTGAGGAAGCTAAAGGTACTGAGACTACAGTTGACGTAGTGGAAGGTATGCAGTTCGACCGCGGTTATATCTCTCCGTACTTCGTAACGGATACAGAGAAGATGGAGTGCCAGATGGAGAATCCGTATATCTTGATCTATGACAAGAAGATCTCTGTATTGAAAGACCTTCTTCCTATCCTTGAGCCGACCGTACAGAGCGGACGTCCTCTTTTGATCATCGCCGAGGATATCGATAGCGAGGCTTTGGCTACATTGGTAGTGAATCGTCTGCGTGGTTCCTTGAAGATCTGCGCTGTTAAGGCTCCGGGCTTCGGCGACCGTCGTAAGGCTATGTTGGAAGATATCGCTGTATTGACAGGCGGTACGGTTATCTCTGAGGAGAAAGGTTTGAAATTGGAAGGTGCTACAATGGATATGTTAGGTACTGCTGAGAAGATCACGGTAGACAAAGATACCACTACCATTGTAAATGGTGCTGGTGACAAGGAGGCTATCCAAGCTCGTATCGGCCAGATCAAGATCCAGATGGAAAACACGACATCTGATTACGATAAAGAGAAATTGCAAGAGCGTTTGGCTAAGATGGCCGGCGGTGTAGCTGTTCTTTACGTAGGTGCTCCTTCTGAGGTTGAGATGAAAGAGAAGAAAGACCGTGTGGATGACGCATTGCACGCAACTCGTGCCGCTATCGAAGAAGGTACGGTGCCCGGTGGTGGTGTAGCTTATATCCGTGCGATCGATGCATTGGAAGGCATGAAGGGCGACAACGAGGACGAGACTACAGGTATCGAGATCGTTAAGCGCGCTATCGAGGAGCCGCTTCGCCAGATCGTAGCTAACGCTGGTAAGGAAGGTGCCGTTATCGTTCAGAAAGTGAAGGAAGGCAAGGGCGACTTCGGTTACAACGCTCGTAAGGACTGTTTCGAGAATTTGTGCGAGGCTGGTGTAATCGACCCGGCTAAGGTAACTCGTGTAGCATTGGAGAACGCGGCTTCTATCGCTGGTATGTTCTTGACTACAGAGTGCGTGATTGCAGAGAAGAAAGAAGAGACTCCGGCTATGCCTCCGATGAATCCGGGTATGGGCGGCGGAATGGGTGGTATGATGTAATCGACTCCCGTGATTAATGATATGGGCGGCCGTTCCGGAAGGGGCGGCCGCTTTTTTTATTTTCATTTGCTTGCTAATTGGAAAAAACGATTACCTTTGCAGGCGCAATACCGATAGGTTGCGCTTCGGTATGATTAAAAAAAGCCCAGGTGGCGGAATTGGTAGACGCGCTCGTTTCAGGTGCGAGTGGTTTTGCGATCGTGCAGGTTCGAGTCCTGTTCTGGGCACCCTTCCTAAAATGCGCAGGTGGTGGAATTGGTAGACACGCTACTTTGAGGGGGTAGTGCCGGTTACGGCGTGTGAGTTCAAGTCTCATCCTGCGTACATAATTACCTTCGGACATTTAAGTATATCTCCTATAACACTTCAAGTATATATTACATGGCAAGGTAAGTATATATCATATGCCAAAGTAAGTATATATTCTTTTTTGTCAAAATGGCATCTAATGGAGAGACAAAAAAAGCCGGACTCACGCCCGGCTTCTTATATGCATAATAGACAAACTTATTCAGCATCTTTCTTCTTTATCGAAGTCGTGATTTTCTGCTCTTCCTTATCAAAGTCTACGATAATCGTATCGCCTTCACCCACTGAGGCACGGATAATCATCTCCGCCATCTCATCTTCCAGATACTTCTGGATCGCACGCTTCAACGGACGGGCACCGAATTGGATATCGTAGCCCTTTGTCGCGATGAAATCTTTTGCCTCGTCTGTGATCGACAACTCATAGCCCAGATTTGATACACGCTGATACAGACCCTGTAACTCAATATCGATAATCTTATGAATAGCGGCTTTATCAAGCTGATCGAACATTATGATATCATCCACACGATTCAAGAACTCTGGAGCAAACGCTTTATTTAACGCTTTCTGGATCACGCTACGGGAGAAATCCTTATCCGGTTCACCAGCCATCTGAGTATTGAAACCAACACCACGGCCGAAATCTTTCAATTGCCGGGTACCAATATTGGAAGTCATGATCAAGATCGTATTCTTGAAATCAATACGCCTACCCAGACTATCCGTCAAACGACCTTCATCCAAGACTTGCAACAACAAGTTAAATACATCCGGATGCGCTTTCTCGATCTCGTCCAATAAGACCACCGAATAGGGCTTGCGACGTACTTTCTCCGTTAACTGGCCACCTTCCTCGTAACCAACGTATCCGGGAGGCGCTCCGATCAAACGGGAAACAGCGAATTTCTCCAAATATTCACTCATATCGATACGTACCAAAGAATCCGCCGAATCAAATAGATATTCGGCTAGCTTCTTGGCTAAGTGAGTCTTACCTACACCCGTCGGTCCTAGGAACATAAAAGTTCCGATCGGCTTATTCGGATCTTTCAAACCAACACGATTACGTTGAATTGCCTTTACGATCTTCTGGACGGCATCATCTTGTCCGACTACCTTGCTTTTCAACACGTCCGCCATTTCCAGAAGCTTGACATTCTCCGCCTTAGCGATACGTTGAACAGGCACACCGGACATCATGGCAACAACTTCAGCGACCTTTTCTTCATCAACGGTCTCCCGATGTTCTTGAAGTTCTTGTTCCCATTTAGCTTTCGCGGCCTCCAGTTGCAATAAATACTGACGCTCCTTATCACGGAAACTCGCAGCTAATTCAAAGTTCTGAGATTTCACGGCCGCTAATTTCTCATTCTTCGTATCCTCGATCTTTGCCTCAAGCTCCTCAATACTTTTCGGAACAATGATATTAGATATATGTACACGGGAACCGGCCTCGTCTAAAGCATCGATCGCCTTATCCGGGAAATTACGGTCGCTGATATATCTTTCTGTCAATTTTACACACGCTTGCAAAGCATCTTCGGTATAGATCACGTTATGGTGCTCCTCATAACGAGGTTTGATATTACGCAAGATCTGCAAAGTTTCTTCCGCCGTAGTCGGATCAACGATCACTTTCTGGAAACGACGTTCCAACGCACCGTCTTTCTCGATATTCTTACGATATTCATCCAAAGTAGTAGCGCCAATGCATTGAATCTCACCACGAGCCAACGCAGGTTTCAGCATATTCGCCGCATCCATAGATCCGGAAGCGGAACCTGCGCCAACGATCGTATGGATCTCATCGATAAAGAGGATGATATTCGGGTTCTTCGATAACTCATTCAAGATAGCCTTAATACGTTCCTCGAATTGTCCGCGGTATTTCGTACCGGCGACAATAGAAGCCATATCCAAGCTAATCACACGCTTATCGAATAACACCCGGGAAACCTTACGCTGAATAATGCGTAAAGCCAATCCCTCTACGATAGCCGATTTACCTACACCCGGCTCACCAATCAATACCGGATTATTTTTCTTCCTACGGCTTAATATCTGGGCCAAACGCTCGATCTCCTTCTCACGTCCCACAATCGGGTCTAGACGGTTTTCTGCGGCGGCACGTGTCATATCCGTTCCGAAGTTGTCCAGAACAGGCGTATCATTAGGGGATTTCGGCTGAGCGGCTCCCGCTCCAGCACCGGAAGAGGGGCGAGATGCCTCACGACGGGAAGAGAAACCTTCGTCCTCGTCATCCTCGTCGTCATCCGTATATCCGTCGCTGATCTCGTCGAATTCTTCTATATTGTTCAAACCGGTCCCGCTTACTAATATATTGTACGCGGAACGATAAGTAATACCCGCGTCGTTCAACACCTTGGCGGCTACGTTAAACTCCTCTTTCAATATCGCCAATAGGAGATGTTCCGTATCGGTCTCATCCTTCTTGAACAAACGCGATTCCAGCATACTCATGCGTAAGACACGTTCCGTGGTCTTGCTTATGGCTATCTCATGCTGGACGGAATCCTCCGAATCGAATGTGTTCTTTATTTCTTGCTCAATCTTGCGTTTGATATCCATCGGATCGGTATGTAGCTCTCGCAAGACACGCATTGCCTCGCCTTCGCCTTCCCGAATGATGCCTAGCATCAAATGTTCTGGCCCGATATAGCTGTTCTGGAGCCTAGTCGCTTCTTCACGGCTATACTCAATCACGTCTATCAATCTTTTCGAATAATTCTTCATATTATATTATAATGTACTAATTACGCAAAGTTACATAATCTATTCCAACTATCATCAAATTTCGTGCCATTATTCCTTAATAAGCCTTGAAAAGCTCGGAGGCGCAAAATTTCAAGGCAAATTCTTTCGTAGTATACGGAAAAACCTTACCTTAGTGCAATTTTTCAGAGGTGAGATATTGAGTGTAATTAATATAAAACTAAATGGTTGATCAAGACAGAATTATTAAGATTAACATCGAAGAGGAAATGAAATCGGCATACATTGATTATTCAATGTCTGTCATTGTTTCACGTGCTCTTCCTGATGTTAGGGATGGCTTTAAGCCGGTTCACCGCCGTATTTTATTTGGAATGAATGAACTGGGTAACACATCCGACAAACCTTATAAAAAATCTGCGAGAATAGTTGGTGAAGTTTTAGGTAAATATCATCCACATGGCGACTCGTCTGTATATTTCGCCATGGTTCGTATGGCCCAGACATGGTCTATGCGTTATCCGTTAGTAGACGGACAAGGTAACTTCGGTTCAGTGGACGGTGATAGTCCTGCCGCTATGCGTTATACAGAGGCACGACTGAGTAAACTCGCCGAAGAAATGCTCCGGGATATCGATAAGGACACGGTAGATTTCCAGCTTAACTTCGATGATACGTTGAAGGAGCCGACCGTATTACCGACTCGTGTTCCTAACTTACTTGTAAATGGTGGATCGGGTATCGCCGTTGGTATGGCTACGAATATGCCGACTCATAACTTGAGCGAGGTATTAGATGGTTGTATCGCTTATATCGATGCCAAGGGAGATATCGAGGTAGAGGGCTTAATGCAATATATCAAGGCTCCGGACTTCCCTACAGGCGCTACAATTTACGGCTACGCAGGCGTGAAAGACGCTTTCGAGACGGGTAGGGGACGTATCATCCTTCGCGGTAAAGCCGAGATTGAGGTGGAGAATAATCATGAGAAGATTATTATTACCGAGATTCCTTATTTGGTAAATAAGGCTGAGTTGATCAAGTATATCGCTGACCTGGTAAACGAGAAGCGTATCGATGGCATTTCCAATGTCAATGATGAGTCCGACCGTAGCGGTATGCGTATCGTAGTTGACGTGAAACGTGACGCGAACTCGAGTGTCGTACTGAATAAATTGTATAAGCTTACGGCTCTGCAATCCTCATTCAGCGTTAATAATATCGCTTTGGTGAACGGCCGTCCGAGGTTGCTTAACTTAAAAGACTTAATCAAGGCGTTTGTTGAGCACCGTCATGAGGTTGTTATCCGGCGTACAAAATATGAATTGAGGAAAGCGGAAGAGAGAGCCCATATATTGGAAGGCTTGATCATCGCTTCCGATAATATAGACGAGGTAATCGCGATTATCAAGTCTTCCAAGAGCCCGCAAGAGGCTATCGAGCGTTTGATCGAACGTTTCTCTTTATCTGAGCTTCAAGCACGTGCGATTGTCGAGATGAGACTTCGTCAGTTGACAGGTCTGGAACAAGACAAATTGCGTGCGGAATATGAGGAGATCGAGAAGTTGATCGCTTATTTGAATGAGATTCTGGAGAATGAGGACCTTTGCATGAAGGTTATCAAAGATGAATTATTGGAAATCAAGGATAAATTTGGCGACGAACGTAAGACGGATATCGTTTACGCCTCTGAGGAATTAAATCCGGAGGATTTCTACGCGGATGATGAGATGATCATTACCGTATCTCATATGGGATATATCAAACGTACCCCGTTGAGTGAGTTCCGTGCGCAAGGCCGTGGTGGTGTAGGAGCGAAGGGTTCCGAGACTAGAGACGAGGATTTCGTTGAGTATATCTATCCGGCATCCATGCATGCGACCTTATTATTCTTCACGGCAAAAGGTAAATGTTATTGGTTGAAGGTATTCGAGATTCCGGAAGGAGCTAAGAACGCTAAAGGGCGTGCGATCCAGAATCTTCTGAATATCGAGCCGGATGATAAGGTACAAGCCTTTATACGTGTTAAGAAATTAACCACCGATACGGAATTCATTAATTCTCATTACCTATTATTCTGTACGAAGAAAGGTGTGATCAAAAAGACCTTGTTAGAGGCCTATTCCCGTCCTCGCCAAAACGGCGTGAACGCTATTACATTGCGTGAGGATGATGGCTTGATCCAAGTATGTATGACGAATGGCAACAACGAGGTGATCATAGCGAACCGTAACGGCCGGGCGATCCGTTTCCATGAAAGCGCGGTACGTGTAATGGGCCGTACGGCTTCCGGAGTGAAAGGTATGACTTTGGACGACGATAATACCGATGAAGTAGTTGGTATGATCTGTATCAAGGACAAGGAAAAAGAGACCGTACTCGTCGTATCGGAGCAGGGATATGGAAAACGTTCCTCTATCGAGGATTATCGTATAACGAATCGTGGCGGTAAAGGCGTAAAAACCATTAATATCACGGAGAAGACCGGCAAATTAGTCGCTATCAAGAATGTTACGGACGAGAACGATTTAATGATTATCAATAAGTCAGGTATCGCTATCCGTATGAAAGTGGCCGATTTGAACGTAATCGGACGTGCTACTCAAGGTGTTCGTTTGATTAATCTAGAAAAGCGTAACGACGAAATCGCTTCTGTATGTAAAGTATTGTCTGAGAGTGAAGAGGAGATAGCCGAGCAAAAAGCGGAACAAGAAGCCAGACAAGAGAATGAGGGAAGAGAGTTTAGTGAGAATCAAGCTAGTCTAGGTACCGATGTTGACCTGCCGGAACTTGAGCAGGATAACGAGCAAGATGATAACGAAGAAATAACTGAATAATTTTAAACAAATAGAAATATTAATCTCAAAATTACTATCGCAATGAAACGAGTATTATTAACAGTGGCACTATGTGTCGCAGCATCGGTCTCTTTTGCACAGAAAAAAGCTGTAAATGAGGCTCAAAGTATAGCTAAGGGTTCAACTCCTGATTTCTCGGAAGCCAGAACTCTTATTAAAGGAGCTTTGGAAAATCCAGAAACAAAGGATGACGCTAAAACTTGGTATGTTGCCGGTTTTATCGAGGATCAACAGTTCAGCAACGAAAGAACTAAACAAGTCTTGGGCCAACAACCGGACGAGCCTGTTATGTACGAGGCATTGGGTAGTATTTTGCCATACTTTGAGAAAGCATATGAGTTAGATCAACTTCCTAATGAAAAAGGAAAAGTTAAACCTAAGTTCACGAAAGATATCAAGGGTATCTTAGGGGCAAACCATGTATATTACATCAATGGTGGTGCTTACTATTTCGATCAAAAAGACTATAACAAAGCTTACGATTTCTTCGAGCAATACCTGAAAATATCTGATATGCCAATGTTTAAAGGCGAGGCTGTCGCTGAGAGAGACTCAAACTTCATGACAGTTCAGTTCTATGCCGCTGTAGCAGCGACCCAACTTGGCGATTCCCAGAAAGCTATCGCAGCGTTAGAGCGCGCTAAGAATACGGATTATAGAGCAAGCGAGGTATATCAATACTTATGCTATGAGTATGAGCAAGCTAAGGATACCGTAAACTTGGAGAGAACCTTAGAAGAAGGTATGAATAAATTCCCGGAGGAACAGTATTTCTTGATGAGCCTTATCAACAATTACATCTATTCCAATAGAAACGAGAAAGCTATCGAATACTTGAACACAGCTATCGCTAAGGATTCCAACAATGCTCAACTTTACGATGTAATGGGCCGTGTTTACGAGACAGGTTTGAAAGATTACGCTAAAGCTGAAGAGTACTTCAAGAAAGCATTGGCGATCAATCCGGACTATATCGAATCTCTTTCTAACTTAGGTCGTGTATATTACAACCAAGGTGTAAACAAGCAAGGTGAGGCTAATATGATCAACGACGCGAAACAGTATCAAGAGGAATTAGGCAAGGCTAAGGAATTCTTTAAGCAAGCTCTTCCTTACTTTGAGAAAGCTCACCAAATGAAACCGGAAGAAAGAGAATATATGACCGCTTTAAGAGGTATTTACTACAACTTGAATATGGGTGATAAATTCGATGCTATTGAAGCAGAGATGAATAAGTAATTTTCTTCTTTCAGAATAAATTGGAACCGTCTAGTAATATAAGGTTACTAGGCGGTTTTTTATTTGTGTATCATGTATCGGAGTAGTCATTTTTTGATCGTTCATAATACTATTAAACATAATGGGAATTATAAAATTAATAGCAAGATAAGGATAAATTAGTGCATCCAAGCAAAGCTTGTAGCTGCTTTGAGTAAAGACACAGATCTTTTCACGGCTGTGAAACGTTTGTTTCATGGATGTGAAAAGATCGTATCACAGCTGTGAAAAGATTAGATCACCTATATGAAAAGATTAATTCAGCTTGACGCGACTATTTGATTCGCTATTAACTCCTTCAAATAAAGCATGACTTTCGGATGACTTAATGGCATGTCCTCTAGGATTTCTTTAAGCTCTTGCGTACTGATATCAAATGAAACCTGATCTGAATGATATGAGAAATGAATGTTTATGTCCGGATTACTGCCTATAAGCATAGCCATTGTACCCGCCAAATCTCCCCAAGGCGGACAATCAATATGAGATGAGACAAAACAAGCGATAACTACCGTACCTTTTCCCCGTATGGAAGATATTTCCACATTCCCACCTGTTTGCTCCGCGTTTTGTATCAAGAAAGGTAAGCCTAGACCCACTTTTCGTGTCGTGCGAGTCGTATAAAACGGATTACGGATCAGAAAGACCGTTTCCGGATCCATACCACAGCCGTTATCTGCGATACGAATACATATGGATGTGTCCTTTATCTGTATATCTATCTCTATATCAGAAGCTTTTGCTCTGATACTATTAGCGGTTATATCCGTGATATGAAACGAGAGATTATCCATGAGAGGCGAAAATTAAGTGATTGTCTTTTTGACTAAAAGCCTTTCGTAAACCATCAAAGGTTAATTCCTCCGTTTGCCAAATGGAGGGCTGAGTACCTATTTGTTCGGGGTAATGAGCATCCGAGGCTGAGTATTGAGTCTGTTTTTTTAAATACCCGTGAATGGACAATAACTTACTGTATCTTTGCTGATTATTATATTCAATAGCATCTAAAGATAAGCAGGGGTCTATAAAACCTAATTGACTGATCAAGCTGAATGACGGACGTTCTACATGGGCGGCTACAAATAGAGCATCCACCTTACGTGCTTGAGCGGCTATTTGGTTTACGCTTTGATCCAAGGCGGAAAGTAAAAGGTAAGGCAATTCTCCTAAAATCTCATTCTCCGCATTCACCCAAACTTGATCGCCAAAACGTTCCGGATCATTTGGAATTGGAGGGAGATGCTCTTCTAAGTATCGTTGGAATCGCTTACGGGATTCATCGGTCGGGAAATAAACCAGACAATGCGCTTCCTCACGGGTCGTAATCTCTACGCCCGCAAAGACCTTTAGTCCGAATCTCTCGCCAAGGGATTGAATCTCCGGGCATTGTAAGGTCGTATTATGATCCGTAATGGCGATAGCGTCCAAACCTTTCGCTAAGGAACGACGCACGATCTCTGTAGGACTCATTTCCAGACTGCCGCATGGTGACAGGCAAGTATGGATATGTAAATCAGCTAAATACTGTTTCATCCATTCTCATTCTGTAATAAGCGGTAAATCATACCGGAAGCCTCGAACGCGGAGTGTGTAATTCCTAAAAGAGGGACAGCCTCTTCCCTACCTTTTTGTAAGGTCTCATCATCCGGCGAGGTTCCGTTCACGATCAATACGGCGGCAGCGTCTTTTAAAGTAGCCACGGCCAGTATATTCTGATGGGTTTGCATGGTAATCCATAGCATACCCTCCTCGATATGTCCCATGACATCACTCAGCAAATCGCTCGTATAGCCTCCGGTTATCTCTGTATCAAGGCCCTCTTCTCCACAAAATACAGTAAGATTCAACATCTTCACTAAATCACAAACCTTCATATTTAGCTCCTTTCTTATAACAATCCTTATTTAAACGATCTTTCCCCCATGTCTTCTCAACGATACGGAAGGCATGCTCTTGGTCTAGTTTACCGTGCTTCTCCATATTACGTTGCATAAATACGCAATCACTGAATTGAGCCTCGTGGCGTACGATATCCTCGGCCAAGCTTTGACAGTTCGGGCTGCCGCAAGCGCCACAATCGATTCCCGGTAGGTAACACATCAATTTCCGCACTTGCTCCATTTTCTTCAGCATCTCATCGATCGTTCCATCGTACAACCGTTTGGGATTCGGTTGCACCGGACGGATCGTAATATGCTGCCTCAAATAGGATAAAGCCTCGAAATTATCGGCGGCGTATATCATCGGTACTTTATCCCGGTTCATGGATCGCTTCATGATACGCTCGGCCGTGAGGAAACGGTTCGCTACGGCTAATACACCTCCGGCACAGCTACGGTCGCAAGCCCTCAGTTCCAGAAAGTCTACGTTACGTACCTCGCTGGTCGTTTCCATTCGTTCCAAGAAATCGATCACATTATGGATCTCATCGATCGCGAGGCAACGACCGGAGAAATGTTTGGCCTCCCCTCCTGTCTGGCTCCATCGCATCTCTTTTTTCGTTAATGGCGGAGGAAGCTCACATTCCGGCTCGTATCCTCTCGGGCGATTCTTAAGAATATGGTATACCTTATTATATAGGGTATCCATATTTATCACGCCTTTGATCGTAGATGAATAGCCTTCCGCTCCTTTCAACGCTGCGATTTTCGCCGCGCAAGGTGTAACATAAAAGATACCGACCTCTTCCGAGGGAATGCCTTGCCCTTCCAATATCTTATGATAGTAAGTAGCCGAGGCGTTTACCGGCGCTTTCACCAATAAGATATTATCCACCAGAGCGGGGAAACGGACTTGTATCAACCGGACGATAGCGGGGCAAAAAGAACTGATCACCGGTTTTTCCTCGGCATTCTCCATCTGCCGTACCATTTCCTTATGGATCATATCGGCGGTAAACTCTACTTGGAAAACATGGGTAAAGCCCAGTTCCATAACGGCACTGATAATTTCCTTCTCGGTCGTGTACTTTGAGAACTGCCCGATAAATACCGTGGGCATCAACGCTACCCTGCATCTATAATCAAATATACGCTGGAAGTCATCCTGCTCCACATAGATAGCCTCTGTCGGGCACGATTTCAAGCACTCGCCGCAATCCACGCACCAATCCTTATGGATCAAAGCCTTACCATCCCGGATACGGATCGCTCCCGTAGGGCACTCTTTCATGCAATGCGTACAGCCTATACAGCGATCATTGTCAATCTTTAAGGCATGATAAAAATTAGCTTCCTCCATGGTCTACGCTCCTTCTTTATTAAACCATGTGACCATACGTACCGTGGTACCTATGTCTACTTGGCTCTCGATCGTTAATTCATCTACGTTCTTCTTCATATTGGGAAGTCCCATCCCGGCACCAAATCCCATCTCACGCACGGCCTCGGATGCCGTCGAGTACCCTTCACGCATAGCTAGCGATATATCCGGGATTCCGGGCCCCTCGTCCTTCAGTTCCAAAGATATTTTATCAGCGTCCAGTTCAGCGACAACCGTTCCCCGCCAAGCGTGAGCCACGATATTCACCTCCGCCTCGTAAAGCGCCACGACCACCCGCTTAATGATCCGGGGATCGATAGCCAATTGCTTCAAGACCTTCTTTATCTGGCTGGACGCATAACCCGCCTTCGAGAAATTACCGCCCTCCAACTCAAACTTAAATAGCATATCTCACGGCCTCCTTTCTTAATATATAGGAAGGAGCCCCGCGCTATAAAGCTCTCCGACCGTATGATACATAGAATGATCCGTCTCCAGAAGAACCATATTGTTCTCATGAGCCAGCTCCAGCATATCCGGGGTTACTTTCTTCCCCCGCACGAAAAGTATATAAGAAACTTCCGCCATCTCCGCAGTACGGATCGTTTGTAAATTACAAAGCCCTGTCACCAACAGCACATCGCCGCAATCCAGCGTAAGCACGTCACTCATCAGATCGCTGGCAAAAGCGCACTGCACATCGTTCTCCCGTTTCTCTGAGCCGCAGACGATGGAGGCATCGGTAAGTTCTTGAATTCTTTGAATCTTCATAAGGTATCAGAGGTTACATTTTATAGGGGCTAATGTAAGAAATTATTTCGAATGTCGGTCTAGTATATTACATTAATTACTATCTTTGGTACACTAACAAAAAATAATCCTTATGTTCAGTAAAGAAACTTATATGGCCCGCCGGGCTAAGCTGAAACAAACCATAGGTTCCGGTTTGTTGCTATTCCTTGGAAACGACGAGAGTGGGATGAACTACGCCGATAATACGTATCACTTCCGTCAAGACTCTACCTTCTTGTATTTCTTCGGATTGCCATACGCCGGATTATCCGCTATCATCGATATCGATAACGATAAGGAGATCATCTTTGGCGATGAGTTGACTATAGACGCGATTGTATGGATGGGTACGCAGCCCACCTTGAAAGAGAAGAGCGAGGCCGCAGGTATCAAGGAGGTCCGTCCTTTCAAGGAGATCGAGACTTATTTGAAGAATACCCAGCAAAAAGGCCAGCCAATCCATTATCTGCCGACGTATCGTGCGGAACACCAGATCAAGTTATTCCAATGGTTGGGTATCGTACCCGGTGCGGAGAAACCTTCCGTACCTTTCATCATGGGTGTCGTAAACCAACGGAATTACAAGAGCGAGGAAGAAATCGCCGAGATCGAGAAAGCCTGTATCGTAACCGCCGATATGCACCTGACCGCCATGCGTACCGTACGTCCGGGAATCCGGGAGTCGGATGTAGCGGCTGCCGTTGCGGAAGTCGCTTTCGCCAACAATTACCAGCTCTCCTTCCCTATCATCGCCACGATCAATGGGCAGACCTTGCACAACCATGATCATAGTCATATGATTAAGAGCGGTGATATGCTATTATTGGACGCCGGTGCCGAGACTGAGATGGGATATGCCGGAGATATGTCGTCCACCATTCCAGCCGACTCTAAGTTCACGACCCGTCAAAAAGACATCTATGATATTCAAGTAGCCGCCCATGAAGCTGCCGTAGCAGCTTTACGCCCGGGTATTCCTTTCGTGGATGTATATGAGTTGTCTTGTAAAGTGATCATGGAGGGTTTAAAGGACCTTGGTTTCGTGAAAGGAGATCCGATGGAGGCCGTAAAAGCCGGTGCTCACGCCATGTTCATGCCTTGTGGCCTAGGCCACATGATGGGATTGGATGTACATGATATGGAGAATCTGGGAGAGGTATACGTTGGTTATGACGGACAACCGAAGAGTACGGAATTCGGACGTAAGTCATTGCGCTTGGGACGTAAGCTGGAACCGGGTTTTGTCTTGACCATCGAGCCGGGCGTATACTTCATCCCCGAATTAATGGATTTATGGAGAGGCCAGAACAAGTTCACCGAATTCATCAATTACGAGAAGTTGTTTACATATAAAGATTTCAGTGGCATACGTAACGAGGAAGACTATCTGATTACCGAGAACGGCGCTCGCCTATTAGGAAAGAAGATCCCTTTGCGTACAGAAGAAGTGGAAGCCATTCGATAAATCCTATACATTATTATATATAAGCTTATGCAAAAGGGAGAGCCTTAAAACGGCTCTCCCTTTTTGGGCTAAACGAGAAAGACAATGTATGAAACGATTTAAAAGCGATATCCAATACTTAGAAAGAACGAATGCATAAAACGAATCCGGGGCATACTAAGCCTTTTTTCCTCTACAACGAAGTTTCGCCCTCCACTATATAAATCAAAATTCGAGAATATATACCCCAAAGAGAATATATACCGCTGGTCTATATCGAGGCTCAACATACTTTTAATATGATAAAATAACGATTTACCTCCCTTGTTCTTTATATGATCGAATTTTTGAGGTATCCATACCCCGGGAGTGTTTGGAACATAGCTTATATTAAACTCTTGATTGACAGGCAAAGGAATGGTTAATCCGGGTGAAACGACCAAAGAGAGTCCCGTATCCTTGTCTTTCCCGAATTTAAAAGCGGGAGTTACTAACTGGATGGCCGGACGTAACGCAAAGAAATGACAGCCCGGATTACTCTCATCTGAATCCCAGAACCACTGATTATCTCTTGAAAACCCCGTATAACTATCTTTCTCAATCGTATTACAGAAAAGCAACCCCATAGTAATTCCCACATAAGGAATCGGTAGATAAGTAACAGATGGCTCTACCTCCCATGCTGAATTATTATTCAAGGCACCGGAGAGTTCTACTTTCCACATATGGGATTTTTCTTCCTCTTGCGCCTGTCCCCCAAAGGTAAAGATCAAACAAATAAAGAAAAGTATAGATCTCATTATTTATAGGATGTTAGCTGTTCATTTACAGTAAAGACAGAGGACCTTCTCAATCACCCTATCCATTAGGGTTAATAAATCAAAAAGAGTTAATAATAAACACGGACTTAAAAAGAAAGCGTACATTTCCTTCTCAGACTATACATGCTATTCCATCATCTCGAAACGAAAACTCGTGAATCGATAAAAAAGGCTGTCCCATCTTGAAGTGGAACAGCCCTCTTTGCTAAATAATACTGATTAAATTGCTTTCAGAATCTCGGTCAGTTTTTCCGGGGTGACGTTGGCGGCGATTATCACTCCTTCGTCGTTAATCAAGAAGTTCTTGAAACCTTTTCTTAAATCATACTTCTTGTACAACTCTGACTCTTTACCCAGTCCTTCGTGAAATTGCGTTGACAGATCCAACTTGTCAATCTTTACCGTCTCGGTAAAAATAGATTCTTTCTCATCCATAGAGATCGAACACATCGCGATTTTGTCCGGACCAAACTTGTTAACCTCATTCGCCAATTGCACGTTACGAGCCCGCGATTCCGCATCGTAAGCCGCCCAAAAGTTGAGCAATGTATAACGTCCTAATTGGTTGTGGAAACTGGCTTTAGCGTCGTTTCCCAAAAACTCTATTCTCGGAGCTAGATCACCGGGGTTCACACCCTCGGTAAGTTTCGCCTTTTTCGAACCGGCAGACATTCCTAATAACGCTACCGATGCGATGAGAACATAAGCTCTTACCTTCATATTTTCAATTTTACGTTAAACTTAATCGGGGGAATCTCCCGGGGGACAAACTCCCGACTCCTGATTTTCAGGATCGTAAACAGGCATGTTTCTTTCGCTAAAGAGACACTTACTTGCCTTTAACGGGTGCAAATATAAAGCCAAATACTTCTTTCCACCAAATTATATAGAGATTTTCTGCAAATCAGCAAGCTTTTTTATATGTTTTAGCGCACACATCGACAAAAAATTAACTGTTTTGCAACATAAATTTAGAAGTAGAGTACCTTTTTCTCCCCGAGAGAACCGCTAAATCATCAAGAATCATTAGCTTCCCGCTCCCCTACCTTTAGACCGATAACAGGGAATCCTTAGCGATTTCATCTTTAAGTATAGATTATCCAACGGCTGTTGCATAATCATCTAACAGCTGGTGCATGATCTTCCAACAGCTGTTAGATGATCATGCACCAATTGAAAAATTAGTAATGCTTCAAGAACAAACCGCTAATCCTTCTTGGAAAAGAGGCTAATAGCATTAAGAGATTCCCTTTAATCACCTTGTACTGCCATCTTGAAAAATAAAAGGAAAAAAATACCCTTCCCTCTTGTTTATTCAAAAACTTCCACTACATTTGCAGTGTACTATTAAACTAATACACTAAAGCAGCAAAACATATGATTACATTAAAAGAACTCTCATTCAGCTATAGCCGCAAAAAAGAGGTACTTGATCGTATCAATCTTGAGGTTGGATCGGGGTACATCTGTGGCTTATTGGGAAAGAACGGTGAAGGAAAGACTACGCTTCTAAACCTTCTAAGCGGACAGATCTTTCCGGATCAAGGTTCTTGCCTCGTATTGGAGGAAACTCCTTCCGAGAGAAACGCTCGTTTCTTGCAGCAGATCTTCTTATTGCCGGAGGAAATCTCCATGCCTGAGGTCACCGCCATAGAATATATAAAGATGTACGCGCCTTTTTATCCGACATTTAGAGACGATATTTGCAAGACTTGCATAGAGTCGCTCGAGATCAATATATCCGATCGCCTATCGAAAATGTCTCAAGGACAACGGAAAAAGGTGGCGATAACCTTGGCGCTGGCCGCTCATACGCCCCTGCTTCTAATGGATGAACCAACAAATGGGCTGGATATTCCCTCGAAAGCGACATTCCGCAGACTGGTAGCCTCTTTGATAGATGACGATCAGACGGTTATTATCTCCACGCATCAGGTCAGGGACCTAGAAAGCTTGATTGACACGGTATTGATCTTAGACCAAAGGCAAATCCTATTGAATAAGACGTTGAATGAGATCGGCGAGAAACTTTATTTCGGACCGCTCCTGCCGGAAGAGAAAGCCCTTTATTCCGAGCCTACCCCACAAGGGACAATAGGTGTCACCGCACGGGAGGACAAGGAAGAGACGGCCGTATCCTTAGAGTTGCTCTTTAATGCGGCGATAACGTATCCCAAAGAGATCCAAAGAATCATGAACTCCTAAAATGTACCTAGATATGAAAACAGATTTTAGTATACAACGCATCAATCTTTTACTTCGCAAAGATTGGATAGAGAATAAGAAGAAATTAGTTTATGGCGTGTCGGTCATCCTCGGAGTCCTCTTCTTTTTCCTGTTATCCTCCATTTTATGGGATACGAGATTCCGTACCTTTACATTATATGTATTGGGATCATTGGGGACTTTTATCGCTTTCTGTAGCTACGTAAACTCAATGATACACCGCCCTAGAGGATTATTCTTGACGCTTCCCGCGAGCAACCAAGAGAAATTTGCCGCTATCTTGATCGAAGGCATCGTGATATTCTTAACGTACCAAGTCACGTTCTGGATCGGGGCGGGAATAGCCTCCATGCTCATTCACATACAGCCTGTAGCATTCAAGGACATTGCCATGACCTTGCAAGAGTTCACCATGCTGGTGTTTGTCGGTTCCCTGATGTTCCTCTCGTACGTTACATTCAAGAAGTATGCTTTAGGAATCGCTTGTGGCGGATATATATTGATAGTCGCCTCTATCATAGGGATCGTCTATCTATGCATAAGCATCTTGAATATCCAGCCGGGTATGGATAGGTTCTGTTATGAGTCTTCCCCGCTTTATACCGCCGTGTATTGGCTAAGCTTTGCCTTTACACCCGCATTTCTCATCGCGACCCTCGTGGTCTTATACGTCGCTTATCTAAAACTTAAAGAAAAGGAATTAAGATGAACTACAATACGAATCAATCCATATTTATCCAGATAGCCGAGCGGATTTGCGACCGGGTGTTGAGTGGTAATTATAAAGCCGATAGCCGTATCCCTTCCGTACGGGAACTGGCGGTAGAGATGGAGGTAAATCCGAACACGGTCATGCGTTCCTTCGAGCGCCTGCAAGCGAATGATATTATTTACAACAAGCGTGGGATCGGCTACTTCGTCGCTTCCGACGCCGAGCGGAAAATCCGTGAGATGCGCCATAACCAGTTCGTGGAAGAGGTACTTCCCGCCGTATTCAAGGAGATGCACCTATTAGACGTAGGTATCGACGAGCTTACGAAAGCCTATACATTATATCTATCTACCATTAAATAATGACAATCATGAAAAAAAGTAATCGCGCATTTATCGCCTTAATAGCGACATTATATATCGTTCCAGCCCTCACTTTCGGCGTTGCCCAGTTCACGTCGGAAGAATGCCTTACAGGTTTCATTCAAGGGTTCCAGATTATCCAGATCGATAACCCGGAGTTGAAAGCGGAAAACATAAAGATCGATACGAGAACCGCCTCCGAATTCCCCCGGGCACAAATATTGGAGGCGGAGAACCGCTCCTTTCTCTATTACGAGGGAAAGAAACGGTATTTGCCGGAAGTCAGCCGCCAGGATTCTCTATTATTGGTCAGAGGGGCGAGGGATGCCGGGCAAGACAAAAATCTCACGTTGCATATCCGTATCAACAATATCCAGAAGATCCGTCTGAACGGAGAAGAGATTTGGACTAGGTAACAATCACATACACACATTATTTCTTAATCATTAAATCGTACTATAATGAAACAAATCATTATGGCGGCCCTTCTTATATCCTTTTCTTGGGGTATTCGGGCACAGCAATTACAGATCCGGGGGAAAGTCATCGATCTGTCCGACAAGTCTCCTCTTGAGTTCGTGAATATCACGCTTCAAACAGCCGATTCCGTATTCATCACAGGGACGACAACGGATAGTAAGGGACTTTTCCGGATCGAGAAAGTCAAGGCCGGAGATTATCAAGTATCTGTTTCCTCCATAGGTTACAAGACCTCGGTAGTCTCCGTGCTGGGACTTTCCCAAAATATAGATCTCGGTACGATCTCGTTGGCATCCTCCTCTATATCCTTAGATGAAGTCACGGTCAACGCTTCCGCTATCCGCAATACGGCGGACCGTAAGATCGCGTTCCCTACCTCCGAGCAAAAAGCGGCTTCCAGCAATGGTATCAACCTATTGAACGCCTTGATGCTTCCCCGTTTGGAAGTAGACCCGATCCGGAATAGCGTATCGCTACCGAATGAAGGGACGATTCAATTCTGTATCAACGGTATCAAGGTAGAGCTGTCCGATATCCGGGGCTTATCGCCACAGGAGATAAGCCGGGTAGAATATCACGATAATCCGGGCTTACGTTACGGTAATGCCTCTGTCGTACTCGATTATATTGTCCGGCGGGAAACTAGCGGCGGTTCTGTCAATCTGGACCTTAGCAATTCCCCGACCACCTCTTTTGGGGACGATCAGGTATCGGTGAAGTTCAATCATAAGAAATCGGAGTTCGGATTGCAATACGCCGTCCGTTACCGGAATCCGTATCACATCTGGACGGAAGGAGTCGAGACCTTCCGCTTTGAGAATGGCGAGACACTGGAACGCACCTCGGAAGGTCTGCCTAGAGGAATGTCCGAGACCGCCCATAACCTCTCTCTTAATTATAATCTGGTTGATAACGACCATTATTATTTCAATGCCACGCTACGCTATTTCCTCTCGGATGAGGATAAAGGTAGTGATAAGAACCTGTATGCCAACAATCATCCCGAGGATAAGACATACGTTTGGAATCCAAATAGCAACTCTACCAAACGTCCTTCCCTCGACCTTTATTACCAACGCTCCTTGCCACATAAACAGACATTGATATTTAATATGGTAGGCACGTACATACATACGAACGCAAACCAAATGTATCAAGAATGGAAAAACGATATCCTCTTGTCGGATATCTTGTCGAACGTGGACGGAGACAAATATTCCATCATCGGCGAGGGAATCTACGAACGGCAATTCGAGGCCGGTCGATTGGGCGGAGGACTGAAACACACCCAATCGTGGACGGATAACACCTATAGTGGAACGGTTGGAGGACGAACCAAGATGAAACAATCGGAGACATACCTCTATACGGAATTCAGCGGACGTGTCGAAAAGTTGAATTATACCGCAGGAATAGGTGTTTCCCGCTCATGGTTCAAGCAAGAAGGCGAGGACGATTATCAATATTATACGTTCCGCCCAAAGGTATCCTTACAATATAACTTTACGGATAATATGTATTTCCGGGTAAACGGCAGCGTAAATAATGTCTCACCTAGCCTATCGGAACTAAGTGCCATCGAGCAATACATCGATACACTCCAGATACGCCGGGGAAATCCTTACCTGAAACCCTATAAGAGTTATGACATGCAAGCCAATTATCTATATAAAAAGGGAATATTCACCGGAGACTTAAACTTTTATTACAGTAATAGCCCGGACCGGATCATGGAGGAAGTGATACGAGAAAATAATAAGTTCATTCGCATTACCGATAATCAAAAAGGATGGCAGAAAATAAGCGGTGACCTAACATTACGTGTCGGCCCTATCATCAAGCGGATCGTGAGCCTATCCGTGACAGGTGGAGTTAATCGTTATATTAGCGAGGGAAATAGTTACTCGCATACCTATAACAATTGGTATTACCGGGCTTCGGTCATGGCTATGTACAAGAAGTTTATGGCTATGTTTCAAATCCAAAGCAGCTACGATCGGTTTATCGGGGAGATACTAAAAGGCGGCGAAAATATCCATATGTTTATGTTCCGATACAATCATGGCAAGTTCGCTGTTGGAGCTGGATTGATGATGCCTTTCTCCAACCAATATAAACGAGTGGAAAAGAATCTGAACACTTACGCCTCTAGTCATACGAACATGTACGCGAACGACTTCTCCCAAATGTTGATGCTGACTTTCTCTTGGAACTTCGATTTCGGCCGTAAATTTAAAGAAGCGAACAAGAAACTTTGGAATAGTGACGAGGATTCGGGTATTATGCGGTGATCCTCAAATAAAAAAGCCCGGTATTAACTACCGGGTTTTTCTGTTTTGTTTTCAGGCGGGGGAACCGAGACTCCCTCTTTAATAAACTCATCATATACGATCTTCGGATGATCTTGCGGGGAGGCCAATTGATATTCCGCCACGAAATTATCCCGCCTGAATTTCTTCAGCTTAAGGTTTTCCGCGCTGTAATTCCGCAAGGTCTCCTTCTTGTCACCAAACAAAGAACTATTCAGCACCTCCGAATCCAGGATATTTTCTTTCGGAGTCATCGTAGGCAAAAGGTTTTGCTCCAGCAAGCCTCTATAAGCGCCAATGTATTCGCACCAAACAGAATTACCTTTTTGATAGATTCGATAGGTGTAGTTAGACCAAGCTGTCGTTACATGAATCTCGTGCTCCCAGATATCGACGGATGCCTCTGAATCAAAGTAGGGATCTTTGATTGTCACACGTCGTAATCCATGATTCTCATCTCTCACTAAAGTCAGCCACTTATCTGAATGAAGTATTTCAGATATAATGTCGGGCAACTTTTCCTTGATTTCAAATTGGATTCTCATACATTTCGCCTGCCGGTCAGGACTTTTTAAGGTTGCCAGGTTCTCATTAAACATTTCGTCGTTAATACGATAAAACAAATATAAGCAAAAATGTTTAATATAATGTACTCTTTTTCGATAATTCTTACGTACTTTTGCCTAATAGAATGATAAATATGACACAAAACGACGAAATAATACTGATAAATATCAATGGAGCGGATCGTCCGGGCGTAACGGCGGCTCTTACCGAGATTCTAGCCAAGAACAACGCTGTTATCTTAGATATCGGTCAAGCGGATATCCATAACCATCTATCCTTGGGTATCTTGTTCCAAAGCACGGAAGGAAATTCCGGCGATATATTGAAAGAACTGCTGTTCAAGAGTTATGAATTAGACGTCAATATCCGTTTTAACCCCATTACAGAGCAAGAATATAGTAAATGGGTGGGTATGCAAGGCAAGAACCGATATATCATCACGATATTAAGCCGTAAGCTTACGGCCAAGCAGATCGCGGGGGTTTCCCGGATCGTAGCGGAGCAAGATATGAACATTGATGATATCAAGCGGCTCACGGGGCGAATCCCTTTGGACGAGAACGCCCGTACCCCCAAGGCGAGCGTGGAGTTTTCCGTACGTGGCAACCCGAGAAACAAGGAGTGCATGAAAGCGGCGTTCATGAAACTTTCTACGGAACTAGAGATGGATATCTCTTTCCAAGAGGATAGCATGTATCGCCGTATGCGCCGCCTGATTTGTTTCGATATGGACTCTACCTTGATAGAGACAGAGGTTATCGACGAGCTGGCGATGCGTGCCGGAGTTGGCGATCAAGTAAAAGCGATTACGGAGGCGGCCATGCGTGGAGAGATCGATTTCTGCGAGAGCTTCCGCCAGCGTTGCGCCTTATTAAAGGGGTTGGACGTATCCGTGATGCAGGAGATCGCCGAGAATCTGCCCATCACCGAAGGCGTAGACCGCTTGATGCGTATCTTGAAAAAGGTAGGCTTCAAGATCGCTATCCTTTCCGGAGGTTTCACTTACTTCGGCAATTTCCTTAAACAAAAATATAATATCGACTATGTATACGCCAACGAGCTTGAGATCGAGAATGGTAAGCTGACAGGTAATCATGTGGGCGATATCGTGGATGGAAAGCGTAAAGCGGAATTATTACGCTTGATCGCGCAAGTGGAGAACGTCGATATTCGCCAAACCGTAGCGGTTGGTGACGGGGCGAACGACTTGCCGATGATTAGTATCGCCGGTCTAGGTATCGCCTTCCATGCCAAACCGAAGGTAAAGGCGACCGCCAAGCAATCCATCTCTACGATCGGCCTCGATGGTATCTTATATTTCCTTGGATACAAGGATTCGTATTTAGATGAACAGATGTAATATATAATTAATGTATAGCGATTATGATCAGACACATTGTAATGTTTAAGTTGAAGGAGTTTCAGACTCCGGCTGAGAAGCAAGCCAAAATGCAAGAAATTAAGGATAAACTGGAAGCCTTAATCGATAAGATAGACGTATTGAAAATGATCCGTGTAGATTTTAATTGTAATCCGGCGGAGACTTGGGATATTATTTTAACTACAGAGTTGTCTACCTTGGAAGATGTAAATACGTACGCTAATCATCCCGAACATGTAGCGGTCGCTAAAGGAATTATTGGACCGGTGAAAGCGGACAGAGCTTGTGTAGACTATGAAATCCTTTGAAATAGAGGAGCGTGTGAACCAAGCGGTTCACAACTTCGAGTCCGGATATAATTGCGCTCAATCTGTATTCCTCGCTTATTCGGATGTCTTCGAGTTGGATTTAGAGCTGGCGAAAAAGATGTCTGTATCTTTTGGAGGAGGTGTCGGACGCATGCGTGAGGTTTGTGGTACCGTAAACGCAATGGCGATGTTAGCCGGATTTAAGTATCCGGTATTTGATCCGCTAGATCAAGAGGCGCGTGCCCGCAACTATGGCATGGTACAAAAAATGGCGGCTTTATTCAAGGAGAAGCATGGGACGATCAATTGCCGTAGCCTTCTTCCTCCAGAAGAGACATCGACGAATCCCGCTCCTTCCGCACGCACGCAACAGTATTATGCCAAACGTCCTTGCGGTAAATACGTTGAGGAAGCAGCTCGTATCGCCGGGCATATGCTAAAGGGTGAACTTGAATAAACGGCATTGTCAAGCTAGAAGACGTATTTGTGAAATGTAACCAAGTTTTCGAATCTCAGTGAATAACTCACTGTAAGAGGACTTGGATTTCACATTGACTTTATAGGTAATTGTCGACGTATTCTTGTCGTAATTATGCTCATAAGAAAGACTTACGATAAATATGCTCCTATTTTCCAAGATTTTCCGGATACCTTTAAGATCGGGAGTCGAGGTTGAGCAATTTATCGTAAGTATTTTATTAACACCATCCAAATACATACGTCGCTCCAGCCTTTCTAAAGAAACCAATACGAACAAGGTAAATGCCGTAGTGATAGAAGCGGCCAAGAACATGCCGGCACCAGCGGCCAAACCTACTACAGCCATTACCCAAATACAAGCCGCCGTAGTGAGTCCATGCACGCTTCCATGACTTTGAATAATAGCTCCTGCTCCCAAGAAACCAATACCTGTAAGGACTTGGGCGGCGATACGCCCCGGATCTCCATTCAAGAAATTCGGATAGGTTTGTGGTATCCAGATAGATATCAACATGGCGGCGGCAGATCCCATACAGATCAAGGTAAAGGTCCGCATACCAGCGTCCCTACGGCGAAATTGTCTTTCTACACCGATAATAGCGCCAAGCACAAAGCTGATAGCTAATCGTACGGCGGCGGTCGAGGCCGTTATCTGAGTATTCTCTAAAATATCGTTCAAATGTTCCAGCATAGTCTGTCATTCATTCTAAGTTATACAAATATAGAAAATTTCTATGTACCGATTATGGAATGAAAACAATGTAAAATCGTCAAAAGTTGTATCTTTGAGACAGAATAAAAGTCATTCACCTCTAAACTTAGAAAAATTGAAAATAATAACGTACAATACAAATGGATTAAGAGCTGCCGTAGGTAAAGGCTTGCCCGAATGGTTGGCTCAAGAACAGCCAGACGTGTTATGTATCCAAGAGACAAAGTTACAACCAGACCAGTTTCCGTCGGAAACATTCGAGACTTTAGGATATAAGTCTTATTTGTTTAGTGCCCAAAAGAAGGGATATAGTGGCGTGGCCATTCTTACGAAACAGGAACCGGATCATATCGAGTATGGAATGGGGATCGAGAAGTATGATAATGAGGGACGTTTCCTCCGTGCTGATTTCGGGGATGTATCGATCGTAAGTGTCTATCATCCTTCCGGGACTAGTGGGGATGAACGGCAGGATTTTAAGATGATATGGTTGGAAGATTTCCAGAAATATGTCGTTGAGTTACAGAAATCCCGTCCGAACTTAATTCTCTGTGGCGATTACAACATTTGCCACGAGCCGATAGATATTCATGATCCGATCAGGAACGCAAAGAACAGTGGTTTCCTTCCGGAAGAACGGGAATGGATGACTCGCTTCTTATCCGCAGGTTTTACGGATACATTTCGCTTCTTGAACCCAGATAAGCAAGAATATACATGGTGGAGTTATCGCTTCAATTCCAGATCTAAAAATAAAGGATGGCGTATTGATTATTGTATGGTTAGCGACAATATGAAGCCGAAAGTTAAAGCCGCTTATATATTAAACGATGCCGTACATTCTGATCATTGTCCGGCCGTATTAGAGATCGAATAATTTTTCATAATAAAAAGAAAGGATGTGTTCTTTTTGCGTAAGCGAACACATCCTTTTTTATTATTGAAAAAATAGAAATAAAGTCTATAAATGAACTTAGATTATCTCTGAATATCCAATGCTCCGATCAACTCTTTTACTGATTTAAAACCATGTCGGTCACAATAGTCATTCAATCCATCAATAACCTTGATAGAAACAGTTGGATCTACAAAGTTATAAGTTCCGATCTGGATAGCACTAGCCCCAGCTAACATGAACTCCACGGCATCTTTCCAATTTGAAATACCTCCCAAACCTATAATTGGAATCTTTACCGCATGATACGTTTGCCATACCATACGTAGAGCTACAGGTTTTACGCAAGGCCCGGAAAGACCTCCAGTTATTGTAGATAATATAGGTTTACGTTTCTCTGCGTCGATGGCCATTCCAAGCATCGTATTAATTAACGAAACAGAATCCGCACCCTCCGCTTCAACAGCTTTAGCGATCTCCGTAATATCAGTTACATTAGGAGAAAGTTTTACAATAAGTGTCTTTGGATAAACCCTACGAACAGCCTTAACAACCTCTCCCGCACCACACGTAGTAACGCCGAAAGCCATACCACCTTGCTTTACGTTCGGACAAGAAATGTTCAGTTCGATAGCGGGAATCCTATCCAACTCTGCGATCTTTTCCGCACACTCGACATACGTTTCAACCGAAGATCCACTCACGTTTACGATCATATTCGTATCGATGTCCTTGATCTCCGGATAAATATGCTCAGCGAAATAATCGGCGCCCTTATTCTGAAGCCCCACGGCATTCAACATTCCGGAAGGAGTCTCCGCCATTCTTGGATAATCATTACCTTCACGAGGTTGGATAGTGGTACCTTTCACGAAAATACCCCCCAAACGTGAAATATCCATGAAATCAGCATATTCTATACCATATCCGAACGTGCCGGATGCTGTCATTACCGGATTTTTCAACGGTAAATTCCCAATGTTTACATTTAATTCAGCCATGACAATTTCTCAATATTAAATACGGGACCTTCTGTACATACACACACATTATGACCTTCCTTGTTTTTCTCTACGCAGCACAAACAGGCACCTATGCCACAAGCCATCGTGTTCTCAAGAGAAACCTCGCAAGAAATCGCTTCCGCACCTGCGTATTTCGCTACCGCCACCATCATTGGTTTAGGACCACAAGTATAAATCTGGTCAAATCGAACCTCTTTAAGGATCGTATGGTTAGTCACATACCCTTTCTCGCCTAGCGAACCATCTTCGGTTGTGATATAAACCTTACCAAATCTCTGGAATTCATCCAATTGCAATACATCATCCTTCGAGCGGGCCCCAAGTAGAAAAGTAGGCTCAAAACCTGCTTCTTTCAGGCAAGCTCCTAGATATAGCATCGGAGCGGTTCCAACACCGCCGCCAATCAGCAAAAGCTTCTTGTTCTCCTGTTCCTTGGAAGGGATTGTAAAACCATTACCCAGTGGCAACATTATATTTACAATATCACCGGGATGAAACTCTGCCATTTTCCTCGTGCCATCGCCAACCAGTTGAATCAATAACCACAACTCATTTTTAGACTTATCTACATAATTGACTGAAATCGGACGACGTAAGAATGTTGTAGGAGAGCTTTCTACACGAACCTCTACAAATTGTCCGGGAAACATCTCTGGGAGATTATCATCCGAGGTTAACTTTAGCAGGCAATAATTTTTATGAAGGCGACAGTTTTCGGTAACCTTCATGTCTAAGATGTACTTCTTCATATACACGATTACTCAATTTATCTGCAAAGATACATGAATATAACGTATATACCGAACAGTTTACCTCAGTCTTTCTTGCTTTTTTCCGGGACGAAGGTATCAAACGTGTTATCTGAGTAAAATATCATTATTTTACTCACATTTTTAGACGGCTTTTCTTGACATATAACTTGCTCTACAATAGGTTGTTTATAAGTGTTTACAGCTGTCTCAACCCCAATTTCCTTGCGATTTTCAGCAACAACCTGTACATCGGGGCGATTTTCGAGCATATTTGTAAACAAATTGGGTTCGGTTAATACATGTTCTCGAATCATTTCACCTTTACCAAACAACAGCCAGTCAGAATCAACATAAGTGAACCGTTCCAGTATCTTTAGCAGAACATCCAAACTCGGATTATTTCTCCCAGATATAATATGTGACATTGCTGAACGCTGTATACCGATCGATTCAGCAAATTTAGAAGGGGTAAGTCCCTCGCGTTCCATTATTTTTAAAATACGATCTCTCATATTCATATATATCTTAAATTCTTACTAGAATCCTGCCATTATGACTGTTTACTAAGATAAGTATTCATAAAGTAAACTTGATACAAAGATAAATCAATATTTCCATTTATGCAATTTATATTTATAAAACTAAACTGATACATATGTAACAATAAGACACAAATGTACTAGATATAGATGTAAACAGTGCCCGATATGAGCAATTTGAAGCATTTAGTAAAACTTTAAGTTATATGCATATTTTATTGATATATAGATATATATAATGATAATTTGGATACATATTCAAGAGTTTTTTTA
>OHEC01000148.1_pt1 | contig 51288 bp, 54 predicted proteins | sample 1567141 | NCBI WGS metagenome assembly OHEC01 (sample SAMEA3879567, study PRJEB24766) | human gut metagenome | biome: human-associated habitat; feature: feces | place: USA | collected 1985/1987 | reverse complement strand
GCAATTTACTCAAAAAATCTTCATTTTAACCTTGACTTTTAATAGTTAGACTTTCCATAAAAAAAAGTGATCTCCATTTCAGAAACCACTAATCAAAAAAAATATCAAATAAAGTTGCTATTTTGGTATTTATGAGTGATTAATAGACTACACAAAATAACCAAAAGGAGATTAAAAATATGAAGAAAAATACCAAAATCCAATATGCCAGCCGCTATTCCGGAAATCACTACAGTTACGTTCCCAAAATTCAACTGCAAGGAAAATGGCTTGAAAAAATAGGTTTTTCCATAGGCGATACAGTTGCAGTAGAATATAGTGATTATGCAATTATCATTCGCCCATTAACATCTGAAGAAAAACATGAACTCACATATACACAACTTGAAAAAAATATAAAAAAGCAAACTGCAATTTTAGAAACTTTAAAAGTTGCTGAAAACTCAGATTGCTATAATCAATAGAAATCTATTCTTCCTCTGACAATGTATACGTTACTTTCATAGTTTTGTCTGCCGTCTTGAAAACAGGCGAATCCAGATTATTAATGGTTGCCAGATAGTCTGTTCTCATAGCAAATGTCCCGTTTCCAGATCCACCTGTCAGGTAATATGTCATCGGAACTCCCTTCACTGGAACATACTGTCTGTAACTAGAATCATACAATCCATAGGATTCTGGGTACTTCATCGTAAAAGAATCTGTGTCTACAACATAAAGGGCATATGTTCCTGAATACCCTGATGGATTTTCCAGATAAAGCTTTCCATCCCTTGCCAGCATTGGATATACCGCTCTCAGAGCTGCCGATTCTGGAAGCTGTTTTACATTAGCGGAATTTCCTATCTGCTGCCTATAATAGTGATGATCACTCAGACTGCTGTTTTTGAAGTAAATATACCCTTCATAACAGTAAGTGTCATACCGATTGTACCCGATTCTTGCCGATACTCCAGTCTTGTTCGTCATCACATACTGCTTTACCGCATTTTCGTTTGCCAGATCCACTTCCGTAATAATGTAACTTCCGTTGTTGGAAACATAATTTGAGGATGCTGTCACAATATAGAGTCTGTCCGTTTCTTCTTCATAATTGTAAGAAAAATACTGTACATTGATAGCAGTACTTAAAGAAACGGTCTGCTCATCAAGCAAGGTCCTTGATGCCCCTGGGTTTTCAAACATTGAAATTGTATTGATGTTTGCCCTGTACCGACTTATCTTAACTGAGTTTGTACTCATAATTGTAAAATAATACACACTGTCATTTTCCGCATCTATCTTGATAATCCATCGATATCCATTTCCATATGTTGTATAGGCAGTGGTTCTGTCATAGGCATTAATACCACTGCTACCTCCAGTATATTTCAAAAGTCCACTTCCAATATTTGTAAAAAACGGATACAGTCCCTTCACCGGATCTGTATCCGTTCCCCGATTCCCGTATCCACCATAAGCATGTGTCAGAGCAACAGCAGCAATCGTTCCATTGGCTTCTGCTGTATCAAAATCATACACATACTTGATTTTTCGGTTCACAACATCTATTTCTGTCTCCGTTGCATTATAACTGCCACGAATCGTCTGATTCGAACTATTCTGTTTATCAAACACTGCACATCCCGTCTGTTCGACATTCCTTGGTAGATACAGATTATCTACATTTGCGGTTAAAGGTTTATTTAAAAGCAGCAGACCGCCAGTTAATGTTTTATAAAAATTCACATACTTTTCCGTCAGCATCGGATCTGCTGATTTAATATATCCAAGCGGATTAAAAATATGCTGGAGTGCATTCGTCACCATGTTATCTTTTTCAACAACATCCACATTACCTGTACGCACATCCTTCATTTCAATTTTTGTTTTGCCTTTTAACATTCCTCTTCTCCCTTCATTCTTTCAAAAGCTCTGTATCTCCAGTTAGTCCTTTCATTGACATAGCTGAATTTTTCATAATAAATACTGCCACCCGATCAGAATAATCCTTTACGTTTTCTTTCTGCATGGAAATTGCCACAGAATCACTCAACAGTTTCATATTCATAACAGATTCCACCATTGTAAATGCATTAATACGCTCTTCCATCACAATCTTTCCATCCCATTCGGTATATCCACTTGCAATGCCTGATCCGCATACTGCTGCTTTACAGTTTGCCGGAGCCACCGTAGCCGTTCCACCAGAAACAGACATATATACTTCTAACCGTTTTGCACTGTTTGCTCCTAAACTTCCAAGCGGATACAGCATAGAAAAAATATTTTCTCCATCCACAGCTTTCTGTAATGGGGTATAATCCTCCAACCAGATATCATCCAACTTATACCTGAATCGGACAACCGGGTACTTTTTCCTAGGCACCGGAACTTCCACTGATTCCTCAATCATTTCATAGGAAATCTCCGGAATAGCAGTTTCTATATCTCCTGATTTTCCGTCCACTGTCTGTTTTGCGATTGCTGCTGCACGTTCAACAATGCTGTCTATCATCGGCACCTGATGGCTCACCGTGTAGCTTTCTATCACTGTTTCATCTTCTGCTTTTATCACGCAGTTTACATTTCCTAAAAACACTGCACTAGTAGACTCAATCGAAGCAAAAGTTACATCCACAATCCGAATTTCTTCCTCTCCGATAATAAACTCTGATGCATTCTCGTAAGCACAAATCACAAACTTACTTACCTCTACCTGGTTTAAAAGTCCAATAATATTCTTGTCAGCCTTACTCTTTGACGATGCAAGAAGCGGATTCTTTCCAACCCCTTTTAACGTCTGTTTTCCATTAATCCGGCAAGTAATTCCTGTAATACAACTGATTTTCTTATCATCTGCATGTCCTTCTGAAAATCGTACCACATCCATCGGATCTAATGCTGGGTTACCGATTGTCTCCGAATCAAAAGGAACATAATTTACTACAGAAATGGCATTCAAAATATTTGTTATGATTTCCTCTCTCGTTTTCTGCATACCGTACTGTAGAAGTGGATTGATTCCCAAATTCATTGTCAGTCCATCATCCGGATCCAGACAGTAATATTCAGACTTTGCATTTACCTCATCTGTTGAATACACTGCCGTATACTTTGTCACAAAATCTGAATAGGAACTGGAAAATCTGTGTCTTGCTGTAAGCTCCGCCACAGGCTGATCACCATAAGCTATTAACTCCAGCTTGCCAGATCTGTTAATCTGGCAGACACAGCCAAGCACTTGTGCCACATAATAAATCAAATCCCTATAACTCTCCACATTCCCATCTGGATATATTCCAAGCAGTTCTGTTCCGTTAGGTAATGCAGCAATCTCTGCTTCCGACTGTGCCATTTCCACACTGCATTTTTCACAAGCAAAATGCAAAAATTCATACGGTGTTCCACTGGATGAATCCATAGCGACTGATTTTTCAAACCTTAGCATATAGTCATATCCTACTAGTTCAATCATCTTAATTTTGCGATTTGCCTCACTAATTTCAAAAATTCCCATCGGAATCTTTTCCCAGCTTCTATCTGGCAGCTTTATAGAATAAAAAAGTTCCACACAAGCATTTTCCAACGAATATCTGTCAACATCCAAAAATAATGTCACTTTCATCTCTGATGCATACACTGATCCAAGTTCTATCTCATTATTCCCGCAACATGACCTTGTGATATAACCGCTGCCTTTTACAATCTGTTCTGGGCCAAACTCATACGTTATCCCCTTTACTGTCGTAATTTTTCCAGTCCATCGGTACTCCCTTGTGTTCTCCTGCACAGCTTGCAGGAATGCTTCACTAACAGGATACAATGTAACACCTCCTATCAAAAGAAATAAAATCATTTATCATACTGTAAACATCCGTTAGAGTTCCTTCATTGTAAAATCCACTCTCCACAATCCTTTATAAGATGTATCCTTTTCTAATTTTGCTTTAAATCCTGTAATATACATTTCTGCATCTTTCAGATTCAGTTCTTCCGTATCAAAATACTTCACGGCAATTTTTGACCTTTTACTATATGCCGTCAGTAGCTTTAACCACTTAGGGGAAACAGAAAAAGAAACTGCTATGGAAATAACTCCTGTCCTTACCACATCTCTCTGCGTTGTTCCTGCTTCTGTTTCCCCCGATGAATCTGCCGCCACATCCGAAATATCAAGGTCATAGGAATCTGGCAGAGGAAGATTCGTTTCATCGAATTTTAAGTACTGTATAAATGCCATGCTTATCTCCCTCCACTTCTCAGATTTGCCCTCTGCTGTGCCGATACGATTACTTCATCGAGCATCGTTCCGCCAAGGTATACAGGGATAACAATATCCCCGGAATCACCCTTCATATCCTTAATCGCAGATGTAATTGCTGACATCATACTTGCAATCCCTGTAGATGATTGTTCAGAAGGTTGCATTCCTGCAATGGTCTCCATTCCGCTTACATTCGGACTTACTATCATATCCTGCGATACACCTTCGATTGCCTTAGCCACCATGCCTTTACTCTTTTCGATTCCTTTTGCAAGTCCTCCCATAAAGTCAGGCATCCATGATTCATAGTCCGTAAGTGGTCCTTCATCCGGCACAGAGAAATGCAGGAATGACTTGATTTTATCAGCCACACTCTTAACAGCATCACCAACTGCACCAATACAGCTTTTAATGCCATTTACAATTCCCATGACAAGATCTTTACCCCAGGTAACTGCCTGTGAAGCAAGTCCCGTGATATGGCTTTTCACATTGGAAAATCCTGTCTTTACTACGTTCAGCACATTTCCCATCGCACCTTTGACAGCGTTCACGATGCCTGTGAACACAGATGTTACAGCACTCTTGATTGCTCCAAGTACTGTGGAAACCGTGGATTTTATGGTATTCCAGATGGTCGATATCGTACTCTTTATTGTGTTCATTATCGTAGTAATGGAATTTTTTACAGCAGTAAAATCTCCTGTAATCAGTCCCTTAATGCCACTGACCACTGCACTGATTATGGTCTTAATTGCATTCCATATCGTAGAAAATACAGTTTTGATTGCATTAAGCACCGTAGTAATCACAGTTTTTATGGTATTCCATACTGTTGTTATCACAGTCTGAATGACCGTCAGTACTGTCTGAATGATGGTTTTGTATATATTAAAGTAGGTTGTCACTATGGTCTTTATCACTTCAAAGACTGTAGTAAACACACCTTTGATTGCCTCCCATACTGTTGTGATAACTGTCTTTATCACATTGATGACAGTCTCGATAATCGTCTTGTACAGATTGAAGTAAGTTGTCACAAGTGTTTTGATTACTTCAAATACTGTAGAAAAAATCGTCTTGATTGCCTCCCACACCTGTGAGAAAAACTCCTTGATTGCATTCCATACTGTAATTGCGACCTGTTTTACATTCTCCCAAAGGTCGATCCAGAACTGACGGAATCCGTCACAGTTGTTCCAGAGGTAAATAAAAGCAGCCACAAGTGCTGCTATGGCTGCGATAATAAGAACGCTTGGATTTGCAAGCATTGTCGTATTAAGTGCTGCAAATGCACCCTTAACTGTATTAATAACCCCGGCAATCTTTGGAACAATCGTCATGATCGTACCGACTGCCGATACCACTTTTCCAATGACTATCAGTACGGGACCAAGAGCAGCAACTACAAGTGCAATAGTGACAATAGTTTTCTTTGTTCCCTCATCAAGGCTGTTTAGGAAATCAACGAACTTCTGAACCCATCCAACAATCTGCTTTATGGCAGGCATCAACAGTTCTCCAAACGAAATGGCTAGTCCCTCTAGGGCAGATTTTAGAATGGTGATCTGTCCCTGCAGGTTATCAAGCTGAGTATCTGCCATCTGCTGTGCAGCCCCACCGCTGTCTGTAATCTTCTGCTGAAGGTCATCCCATGTACTTCCTGTATTGGCAAGTAAAGCATTTACGGAAGAAAGGTCTGTCTTGTTAAAAATCGTACTGATGATATTTGACTTCTCAGCTGATGTCATTCCATCCATAGAGGTATTCAAATCTCCAAGGATATCATTCAGACTTCTCATGTTTCCTTCCGAATCATATACAGAAATACCTAATGCCTCCATCTGCTTAGCGGCTGCATCGGTCGGACTCTGCAATGACAGGATAATGTTACGAAGATGTGTACCACCCTCTGCTCCTTTGATACCATTATTAGCAAGGATACCAAGGGCAGTATTCAGTTCTGCTGTTCCACCCTTGATGGATTTTGCTGTTGCACCAATGGTAAGAATACCTTCTCCTAACTGTGCCACTGATGTATTTGTGGTAGATGCTGTCTTTGCCATCTGATCTACCATCGTTCCTGCCTCATCAACTCCCATACCGAGGGCTGACATGGCATCCGTTACCATATCCGATGCAGATGCAAGCTGAATATCACCTGCGGCTGCCAAATTAAGTACCGTTGGCAGAGTATCGCACATCTGCTGTGTGTCATATCCTGCAAGAGCCAGATAATTAAGAGCCTCGGCACACTCTGATGCAGAGAATGCTGTTTCTGCACCCATCTTCTTTGCCAGTTTAGAAAGGGTGTCCATTGTATTTACTGACTGCCCGTTTACCTTCGACATGGAATCTTTTGTGATTCCCATTGTTGCCTGTACCTGTGACATGGAAGATTCAAAACTGGCAGCCGTAGTAACCGATGCAGTTCCTAAAGCAGTAACCCCGGCTGTAACGGGTAAGAGTTTCTGTCCGGCAGAGGAAATGTTATCTCCTGTAGTCTTTAACTTTTCTCCGGCTGTGGCTATCTTCTGGACAGCTGTAGCTGACTGATTTGCCTGTGTTTCAAGGTTCTTCAAATCCTGCTCTGTCTCTACTATTTCTCTTTGAAGGGCATCATACTGTTCCTGTGAGATTTCTCCGTTGGCAAGTGCTATATTTGCCTGTTCTGCTGCTGTCTTTAAGGTTGCCAGTTTTTCTTTCGTTTCGCCAACAGCCTCAGCAAGCAGTTTATGTTTTTGTGCCAGAAGTTCCGTATTGCCTGGATCCAGTTTTAGCAGTTTATTCACATCCTTCAGCTGTGACTGGGTAGACTTGATGTGTCCATTCACACCTTTAAGAGCATTCTGCAATTTGGTTGTATCACCACCGATTTCTACGGTAATTCCCTGTATACGGCTTGCCATGAATTCTCACCTCCTCCTAAAAATGGGTACAAAAAAAGCACCAACCTAAGTTGATGCTCTACGCAAAAAAATAATTAAATTATTGTCTGTATTTCCACAGAATCTTGAACTTAGCATACATGACCTTGTCATTTCCTGCTAACTCTTTTAATTCTTCCAATGATTTATTCCATACATCCTGTTTACATTTAATTCCCAGATTAAATGCATCTTGATACTGAAAATATGAGAAATGTACTCTGTGTTCTTTGTCATTCAAGTCTTTGCTGTCGTATATTCTAATTCCAAAACTGTCACATATTTCCATCAATTCTTCATATGTCTTAGGTCCCAAATTGTGAAATCGGATTATGGAGTCTCTGGAATATCATTCAATATCCCTTACTCTCACGCAGCCCTTTCTCCTAAGAATGTTTCTCAGTCTTGGTGATAGTGATAACTCCGAAACCAGAACATTGTTATCATCCATACCGCAATTATTATCTGATGTTTCCATAACACATTTACCCCTTTTATTGTAATATGAATATATTAACACAGGTTTTAGAACCTGTCGAAAAAGGCACCAACCGAGATTGATGCCTTTAACTAAAGAATATTATTTACTTTTATTTTTGAATTTTTCTTCAAACTGTTTATATCTATTTTCACGCATTCTTTGACTCATTGGACGGATTGTCGGTGTATATAAATTCTGTTCTCCTCTTGCCATCTGCCATTCACATACATGATCCCCATATACATAAACAAATTCCATTGTAGGTTTATCGCAAGCATATTTTACATTTAATTGTTTAAATTTAAGTGCCTGCTTAGCAGATGTAAAAATTAAAGCTATCCTATTTGGAAAATCCATTTCTGAAAAATCTGCCATAAAATTCATTGTTATTTTATCATCATTTCTAGCAAATCCGTCATTTTGAAATTTTACATTTTCAACTGATTTGAATGGTTCAACATACATATCAATCCCTGTATATTCGTAGATATCAATATTCTGCTTTCTAAATGAATCCATTAAATCTGAATTATCAAAAGCATAAATTTCTTCTTTGCTACCGCTATAATTCTTTAAATAAAAAATGTAATACTGTACTTGATTACAGCTTATATTCCCTATCATATTTACTATATCTTTAAAAAAGGGCATAAGACCACCCAGATTCATCTTTTTCGTGCTATATCTGTTTAAGATTAACTCGCTAAAATCTGTGTATACCTCAATTAAAAAAGTTATAGAAATATCTTCACTATTCTTTATCTGTTCAAGTTTTTCTTTATAAACATCGACACTATTTTGATGTTTTCTCAAACTGCTTTCAAATGAAGTCAGAAAATTTTTGTATGTTGCTTTGCTCTTCCGCTCTATCTGGTTTGAAACAGTTTTCATAATATCATCAATAGCTTCTCCCGGCACTACATCTGATGCCAATACCGATTCCCTATGGGTATTGTATACATCACTAATTTCCTTTTTATTCATGACGCCTGTAGACTGGACTTTTCCCCTTTTCTTCTTTACAAAATGATCAACTCTAAAATGTTCTATCCCCAATAGGCGATTGAATTTTTCATTCCGTCTTATAAAATCTGGACGTTCGTCACACTCTATATCCTCGCAATCATGAATTTCCAAGATTCTCTTGGTTTCATCTGTACCATATCTCATTCCAAAATCTATAGCCGAATTCAAACAGTCTAATTCAGAACTTTTTTTATCATCCATGTGAACACCTCCATGATTAATTTTATCATGGAAACTAAAATCTGTCGAAATCTTCCTGCGTTGCAAGTTCTGCATATTTACAGTCATCGTTTCTGCTCTCTGCATACATATCATTGATAAGACCTATCGACAGCATATCAAGATCTGCCATCGATAAGCCTAACTGTACACAGCGAAGCAGAAACAATGGGGTTGTCATTTCACGCTCAGTTGGGCGAACTTTTTTTTAGATTCAACATCCGTTTTTACATTCAGTCCCCAAAGTTCAATCAGCTGTGGAAGAACCTGGTAAATAGAGAATGTATTGAAATTATCAAGCCACTCTTCTGGAGTGTCCGGGATAGATGGGTCTGCGTGTTTAGCCATAATAAAAGCTATATTCTCAAACATCTCAAGTGAGAACATATCCAGATTTGATGACTCTTCCTTCCCATCACCAATACTTTTCTCAAGCACGGCAAGGTCTTTATAAATATCCCTCTGAAACTTTAATCTGTAGATTCGTGGGATAGCTGCACTCGCTTTGAATGCAACCATCTGTCCGTCAATCTCTATATCTTTTCTGATTCCCATATCCTGCTCCTCCTTAAGATACAACCTTGGCTGATTTTGCAGACTGCTGTTCAGCGACCGCTGTTGGCTGATATACACTCTTGTACCAGTTGTTATAAACTGTATCAGTAGTGGCATCACCAGTCTTAGCCTTAACATATCCGTCTGCCATCGGTCTTGCCTTGATGGTAAGGGTTTCTGTCTGTACTTCCTTCTCATCCTCATTGGTCTTTGACTCAATTGTTGGACGGGATGCGGTACAGTTATAAAGCACATGACGGATTTTTCTGATATCTCCATCAAATTCAAACAGAAGTGCAAAGCTGCCTGTCTCAGAATTCGCATTCTCAACAAGGACCTTATTGGCATCCTGCTCCTCTTTTAAGATATCTGTACGGAATGACTCAGGAATCATGGCAAGTTCAAGGTCACCATCATATCCCTGATTGTTGTTGATTACATAATACTCAATACCATCTGCATAGAATGATTCCGGCTCACCTGTCGGATCCATGCTGATGGATACTGCACCCGGCATCGGTACAGGAGTTCCAAAACTGACCGTGCCTTCCTCTCCAACAGTAATCAGTGCATAATGCACATTGCAGATATTAAACTTGACTTTATTCTTTTTATTAGCCATCTTTATATCCTCCTTCATACTGGCATGGCAAACTCGAAGGCTACCTCATAGAGTTTTTCTTCCTCTATCCATACCTCCGACTGCTCATAAAAAATACCGTGGTTATCTAGCACGGCAGTTACTTTTTCTTCCAAGGTCATATCCTTGAAATCTGTATACAGTTCAATCCTTACTTCACTCACTTTGTAATAAACCCTGCCATCGGCTGCGAAGTTATCGCTGCCCGGCAACAGGTAACACAAAAATGGTGGGTCGGGACTTTCGCCCTCCGCAAAATGGTCATATGCAAAGGGAATCCCCATTTCTTCTATGATTTTTACTAATTCATCCATCATGAACCTCCAATTGCCTTTTTAATATCAGACTCCAGTTGCTTGACAGCACTTTCTTCAGCAGGTGCGATATGTGGGACTGCCTTTGTCCTTCCACCGCCCCTTTTTGCATGACCTTTCTCAAGCAGATGTGCAAGCTGATATTTCTTTGGGGAATGTACTGTAAGTTCCAAAGATTCAGAAGTCTCTTTTGTTGTACTGACCTTCCAACTCTTCGAGTAGGCACCTGTTTTCTTTGGAGCATTTGCCTGGATGTCTTTTTTCACTGATCGTCCTGCTTTCCTCACAGCCACCTTCATATCCGAGGTAACAAGGTCTTTATATTCCATAAGTCCTTTCATGACTTCGGATGCCAAATTATCAATCTGTACATTTGCCATGCTATCTCCTCACTTTCCTGCATCTGAATTTCAAGCATTTATTCTTATAATTCATGTGGTCAATAAATGTAATATCATAAAGTTCCCCATTAAATAAAATACGGAGTTTTGTGCTGTCAACACAGGCAAGCATCTTACAATAACGGACCGTAAAAGCAAGGTCTGATTCATACAGCGTATTGGCTGCCACACTTTTTTCTGAGCCACTCTCACCACTTACCGTGGCATAACACGAATAATAGTCTGTCCACCTGTTTTTATGGTTCCCGATGACATCTGTTACGACCTCATTCTTCTGAAATGTTATCCTTACATTTAAAAGTGCTACTTCCATCAGAATCCCGCCTTTCTAATACCAGAAAGCAGGGAACGGAGTGACATGGCAAGTGCATGATAATCACAGTCCTCACGATGCTCATACTGATATGCCACCGCATACATGACTGCTATCTTTGCATTTTCCTTTTTCTCAAACACAGCCTTGCTTTTTATTCTGGCAATGTCCATACACAGACGCTCTGATGAGACAATAAGATTTTCAAGAAGTGCATCATCATCGTCAAAATCAATCCGAAGATAATTTTTCATTTCATCAAGAGAAATCATTCTGTTACACCTCCATAAATCTTTAAAGGCAGAGCAACTGTTTGTCACTCTGCCCCATTGGTTCTCTTAGGCTTTTCCTGCCTGTGCATCGGACTTCAGCTTAAGAATCTGCACTGCTTCCGGAAGTACTAACTTACCATCCACACGCTCCTTAGCCACCATACCAATCATGCCGTTTCCTGCAAAGAGTTCATTGAGCTGCTTGAAGGAACGGGTTCCACGGTCACCGATGTTATAATACTTATAATCACCGAAGGAAATCGCATCTGCAGGTGCATAAGCAGATGTGCGTACCTGGTAGCCAAGAACTCTGTCCGGCTCTCCTGCCTGGTATGATGGCTGCCAGATGTATGCCCCGTTGTTATCCTTTAACTTACGAAGCTGTGCTAATGTAGCATCGTTCATAATAAAGGTTGCATTCTTACGGTAAGGTCTCTTCAAAGCATAAACCAGATCAAAGAGGTCATCGGACTTAAGTGCTGCCGTAAGTGTTCCTGCAAGATGTCCACCATCTGTTGCATTGAAAATACCTGTAGGCTTGCCCTTGCCATCTCCGTTAAGGAAGGCGTCCTCTTCTGCATTTCCGAGTGCCTTACCGAACTCTGTGATAATATAGTTCTCAAGCGGGAAAGCAGAATCATACAGAAGTTCCTCTGTAATCTTGATGGCAACATGAAGCTTATATGCATCCAGAATCATCTGGTCAAATGTAGCATTTCCAAATGAAAGGGCAGCCCCTTCCTCAATCCATGCTGCAGCCGGCTTTGTAGCTGCGATGTTAATCTTATGCTCCCCGGAAGTTGTAATTCTGGTTGCAATTTCTCTCATGATATTCTCCTCTGTAAGAACATCAATCAGTCTGTGGTCATACTCTTCCGGCACAAGGTAACCACCATCTGCATCCACACCTTCCTGTAATACATTGGAAACCTGTCTGAAGTTGCTGCGGATTGCATTTAACATAGCCTTCTTATACGCATCAGATGCACGGCCTGTCTTTACCTTGCCCTGTGGTTCATCCTTATAAGGCTTTCCTGTAATAGGGGAATTCACAGGCTTGGAAAGTTCCTGCTCCCTTCTCTCGGCTCTCTGCTGTCTGTCGATGGAATTGGTAAGTTCCTCGATGTCAGCCTCCATTCTGCTATATGTTGCAGCATCCTCAGCAGATAAATTGCCGTTCTTATCCTCATGGGTATTTACAAATTCCTTAGCCATCTCCCATGCCTTGGCTCTCTTGTCAACTAATTCCTGTACTGTCATAATCGCAGTCCTCCTTAAATATACTTTTTGATAAGATCAAGACGGTCTCTGATTTCTTTGGCAGATACACCGTCAGTTACATTCGTGACAGGGATTTTTGCCTGCCCTGCAACATCCACGTTTGGCTTTCTGTAATGCTCCTCCAGCTTATTAAGGAGTGCATTATTTACGGCTTTGCGTGAAAAAAGCACTGAATTGGATGATTTCTTTTTCTCATCCTGTTCAGTGCTTTCTTTATCAGACTCGCCATCTTCATCCGGCTCATCATCTTCTTTTTTAGGGAACTCATTTTTTGTGATGATATTATCAGCAAATCCAAGTTCCACCGCCTTGGTTGCATCCATCCATGTTTCAGCATCCATAAGCCTTGATAACTTTGCCCTCGACATTCCCGTCTTTAAGGAATAGGCATTTATGATAGAATCCTTAACCCCTTCGAGCATTTCGATGGCTTTTGCCATCTCGGTATGGTCCCCGAATGCTACTGTCGCAGGGTTGTGAATCATCATCATTGAAACTGGGGACATGAGTACATTGTCACCTGCCATTGCAATCACGGATGCTGCCGAAGCTGCAATACCATCAATTTTTACTGTGACATTCCCCTTGTAATCCGCGAGCATATTGTAGATTTGTGCAGCCGCCACACAGTCACCGCCCGGTGAATTGATCCATACAGTGATATCACCACTTCCGGCATTCAGTTCATCCTTGAAAAGCTGTGGCGTGACATCATCATCAAACCACGACTCCTCTGCGATGGTTCCGTTTAAGCTAAGAACTCTTTCTACGATTTCCTCGTTTGTTTCCTGGTTGAGCGTTTTCCTGCTCTTCCAGTTCCAGAACTTCTTGTTCTTCATCGGAATCCTCCTCTTCTTTTTGTGCTGAATCTGCAAATATTCCTGCATCTTCAAGTTTTGTCATGTTGCCATTGATAAGATATAAGTCCCCGCCAAGCTCAGCAGGTATCCTGTCAAGGTTCTCAAGTTCACGGATATCATTTGCAGACATCCAGCCATTCTGCCTTGCTGTCGCATATCCGTTCATCCGGCTCTGATAATCTCCACGAAGAAGACCATCCACATTGAAATTAATAAAATAGTCTTTCTTCTCCTCTTCCGACAGAAGTCTGCGTACCATTGCCTGCTCCAGTCTTGTAATCCAAGGGCGGAGAGTATACACAACAAACTCCAAAGACTGCTGTTCAATATTGGAAAAGGTCGCTTTATCAAGCTGTCCTATCATGTGAGCCGGAACTCTGTATATCCTTGCAATCTCTGATATCTGAAAATTCCTTGTTTCAAGGAACTGTGCCTCAGACGGATTTATGGAAATCGGTGTATACTTCATTCCCTCTTCCAGAACCGCTACTTTATTGGAATTGGATGAACCACCGAAGGTCTGCGTCCAACTTTCTCTGACCTTTGACGGGTCTTTAAGTGTTCCCGGATGTTCAAGCACACCGCTTGGTGCAGCCCCGTTTGCATAGAACTTACTGCCATATTCCTCGGCTGCAATTCCAAGACCTATGGCATTCTTGGCCATAGCAATGGGCGAATATCCAACAAGACCATCAAATGACAACCCCGGAATATGAAGAACATCCTCCGGCTTGAGTCTTACTGTAGAACCTTTATTGGTAGGTGCATCATCAGAACTTACCGAATATTCATAATAAAGATGTCCTTTCTCATCCCTGTCCACCATCATTCTGTCCGGCATCAGAGGATACAGTCCGAGGACTTCTCCCTTGCCATTTCTGATAATCTGGCTGTACGAGTTTCCCCATAACAGCAGATGTGTCAGAGCAACCTCAAAGAATGAATAGGCTGTCATTTCCGGGTTCGGTTCATCATGCAGCAGATGATATAAAGGATGATCTAACGCCTTTTCCTTTCCACCATTCTTGTTGTATCTGTAAACATGAAGTGGCAGGCTTGCCACAGATTCTGAAATAACACGCACACAGGCATAAACTGCCGATGTCTGCATGGCACTTCGCTCATTTACCCTTTTCCCGGCTGCACTCTGCCCAATAAAAAAACTGTAGGCACTGCCTGCAGTTCTGTTCTTTGGTGCATCTCTTGATTTCAATAATCCACTAAGAATTCCCATATTAATCATCCTTTCAAAAAAGCACCTGCTTATAGGGCAGGTGCTAGATAAACACTAATAAGCACTTTGATATAATGAACTTGTACTACTTGAATTTAATTTTTTTAAGTTACAATCCTGACAAGTAAGTTGAATATTACAAACATCATTGATTCCACCTTCATCTAGTGAAACTATATGATCAAATTGCTTATCCCCATCATCCAATAATGTATATAAACCTGTTAAATCTTTTTTACAAAAAACACAACGCCCTTTATCTCTAAATAAAATAGCTCGTTTTACCCATTCTGGCATATACGCCCTTTTTACATTATTTTCTTCAAAAGAAACTGCAATTTCTTGATTAAATCTAAGAAGAAATTCTCTATTCTGGAACAGAATATATTCAACCTCAGTTGCTATTCTTTCAATAATATTCCAATATAAATCATCATATTCATCTCCAAGATAGTCAACAAAATTCGTAAAATTGTCCTCAAAATCTTCCTCTTTATCACAGATCTTGTATTCAACTGTTATTTCATAATATTTTTTTGCTGCTTGTATTATCCAACTGATCGGGTTAAAATCTACGACCTCACCATATTGGCTAATATATTTTGCTTGTTCATAAAACACCCTGTCTATCAACCAACTACAATATTCTCTTAATACAGATATCTTAGGGAAATCCTTAATCTCATCAATAAATAAATTTTCCCTAAATTCAGCATTAGTTCGAATATATTCAAATTTTCCCATGCTCTCATTTGCCAACTGACAAAAATAATAAACATTAAAATATTTCATATCTATCGTCATATTTTTTCTCCTCGCAAATTGAATTTATTATTAATTATATCAAATTCAACTCACAAGTCACTAAAAAATCAATAATCCCCTTTTATCGTAAACAGATTCCATTGATTCATTACCACAACGGATTGCTCTATCTAACGCCATAATACAGGCTATGGCTCCATCTATCTTTTCTGTTGATTTTGACTTATCTGCCTTAATGTTTCCGGCAGGGTCTGTACGGATGTATATGTTATCCATGTTCCACCGAAGGACTGGATGCCCTCCGTGGGCTATCCTCTGTTCAAGCACCAGTTTCATGAGTTCCTTGGTAGGCGGTGACATGGATGCAAATCCCTGTCCCATAGCCACCACATTAAATCCCATACCTTCAAGGTTCTGTACCATCTGCACTGCTCCCCATCTATCGAAAGCAATCTCACGGATGTTGAACCTCTCACCAAGATGTTCTATGAATTTTTCAATGAATCCATAATGAACAACATTGCCTTCCGTAGTCTGTATATATCCCTGCTTTTCCCAGACATCATAATTTACATGATCTCTTCGGACACGCAGGTCAAGTGTTTCTTCCGGCAGCCAGAAATATGGGAGAACATAATATTTGCCTTCCTCATCTTCCGGCGGAAACACAAGGCAGAATGATGTAAGGTCTGTGGTGCTTGAAAGATCAAGACCTCCGTAACATACACGCCCTTCAAGGTCATCCTCATTTACTGGAAACGCACAGGCATCCCATTTCTCCATTGGCATCCAACGGATGCTCTGCTTTACCCATTGGTTCAGTCGGAGTTGTCTGAAAGCATTTTCTTCGCCGGGGTTCTGCCTTGCTGACTCACAGGCGGCTTCAACCTTGTCGATTCCGATTGTTTCCCCAAGGGACGGATTCGCTTTCTTCCAAACTTTTGGGTCTGTCCAGTCCTCTTCAAGACCTGCACCAAATATCACAGGATAAAATGTGCTGTCATGCTTTCGACCTTCCATAATATCCAGAGCCTTCTGATGTACCTCATAGCAGATACTTTCTGTATTATTGCCTGCAGTTGTTATTAAAAAATATAGCGGCTGCATCCTCGCATCTCCGCTTCCCTGCACCATAACATCATATAATTTACGGTTTGGCTGTGTGTGCAATTCATCAAAGATAACACCGTGTGTATTGAAGCCGTGTTTGTTAGAAACATCAGCTGACAGCACTTGGTAGGTACTCTTTGTCGGAATGTACTCCAACTTCTTCTGTGATTCATATATTTTGATTCGCTTGCTGAGTGCCTTGGAGAACCTCACCATATCGGCTGCTACATCGAATACAATCTTCGCTTGGTTCTTATCTGCAGCACAGGAATAAATCTCGCCTCGCTGTTCACCCTCACATAAAAGTAAAAGTGCCACAGCGGCTGCCAATTCAGACTTTCCATTTTTCTTTGGAATCTCCACATAAGCCATGTTGAACTGTCTGTAACCATTCGGCTTAATCGTACCAAACACATCTCTGATTATCTGTTCCTGCCAGTCCATCAGTTCAAACTTCTTTCTTGCCCACGTGCCTTTTGTGTGGCACAGATTTTCTATAAAATTCACAGCAAAATCTGCATCTGCTTTATCATAGTGAGAATCCTCTGCCATGAATCTTGTCGGTTTATAATTTTTCAGTTTTCTCACATGATCACCTCCACGAAAAAAGGAACCCCGGAGGGTTCCCAAAAAATATTTTTTAAATCATGGCATCCAGTTTTTCGTACTCTGCCATTTTTCTTTCATACTCCTGTGCAATGCACTGTCTTTTAAATCCGTTCTTTTCGCATCTGCCTTTTCTTTTAAGTTCCTCAAGTTCTGCCTTTCTTCTTTTAAGCACCTCGATTTCATTTCCTTTACATCTTTTTCAAATCTTGTCATGTTCGTATCCTCCGTTTTCTTTGTTTTCCCTTTCGGTATGTGTACATTACCGTACTTTCACACTTATTGGAATACGATCATGTACCAGATATTCAGATGGATTATTGTGTATATTACACTCAAAGGTTCTTTGTATGCTGATGAATGGTATTGATGATTTTTTCCTGCTCTTCATTGCCAACTCCAATGCTCTGAAGGGCTTCTCTCGTGCCACAGTCGGGGCAGATTTGCGTTTTTCCATCTGCTCTTGAAAGTGCAGGCGGTTCATGGTATATCTGCCCACAAATGGGGCAGATTCTTGGTTGTTGGTTCATATTAATCTTCATGGCAGCACCTCCGGCTCTTTTCTATGGCATCATATAAAATGTTCTCATCAAATTGGAATGCCCTGTACCCTTCAAGACAGGTCTGGACATACCGAAGGCTCGGCATTCCTATCTGTCTTTCTTCATGCATGATGTACACATATACCTTTCGCTCCCTTACCTTCCCGGATTTGATTCCTGTTATCGGCAGGGTCATTTCTGCCTTGTAATAAAAGGTCGGATAGCCCTCGTACCTGTCAAGGGCAAGTTCATCATCAGCTGTTGTTTCCCATACCGCCACAGGAACGTTTGCACCTGCCTTCGGTTCAATGGTTAGGTATGAGCCTGTCTTACTTCCCTTAAAGAGCAGTTCATAATCCGGCACAACCGATGTGCCAATGATTCTTGCATGAGGGCATCGAAATCTCATCTGTGTAATGTTTAGGTTGCTGCCATAGGCAATATAATATCTTTTCTGCATTTCGCATCCATCCTTTCCGAAGGAAATACCCTTCTACCACCTTAAGACCGCCGGAGCGGTCAATGTTAATGTAGCAGAAGGCTATTCCCTTGCTGTTCTGAATGCTGTGTCCCCTGAAAGTCTCTTTGTAAGAATCTCTCTTGCAGTTTTGAACTCGTCCCCAATGAATCCAAGGCGAAGGAGCCAAGTTCTCATTGCATATTTTGGATTTTCATTCTGCTGTGGCTTTGGGCTTGCCGTTTTTACTTCCTTTGCCATCTGGCTTAGTGCGAGGCAAAGCTGAATGTAGGCTTTAAGCTGCCCTGCATGGAGTCCGTTTCTCTTTCCGTCAGCCGGAGCATCGAATTGGAAAAGTCTGAATTCAATGGTTCCCTTTGTAAAAGTCGCATGGTAGTTCAGCATATGATATCGGCTGTCATTGTAATGCTGTGACCTTCCGTAGTTGCAGTTCTGACTTCTGTACCAGATGTCTGCCAAGGCTGACATGGTCTTTGGCTTTTTCCTGTTAATGCTCTCAAGGAATCGTGGGTCAACCGTTCTGCAGTATCTGTGCATCCTTCCCCCTGTCAAGGTCAAGGGCATCTGCTATAAGGCTTTCATGGCTTGCCATAATGTTTGCAAGGTTTCTCATGGTCTGTGGTGTATGACCCTTGGCTCCGATGTGAATGTGTACCCCGCATCCCCTTGTGGCATCGCTTTTTGCACCTGCGTGTCTTAACTGCCTTACAAGTTCCTGTAATGTTTCAATGTCTGCGTAGGTAAGAATCGGTGTTACCAGTTCGCATTTTTCGCTGTCGCATCCGGCAATGCTGACGTCCTTCTGGAATTTCCATTCCCTGCCCTGCTCATCCCATGCTGACCAAGTGTAGTATCCGTTCCGGCTTGCCGTGTTCTGAAATCTTCCTGTTCCGAAGTAGGTGGCTGCAATCTTTGCTGCCTTATCCCTCGTGATGCTGTTCATCTCGATTTCCACCCCAATGGTCTGCTTTTTCATTTCTTCAATCTGTCTTGTGATTTTCTCGTTCATTCTATGTACTCCTTTTTGGCTTGTTTTCCTTTCGGTAGTACATATATCACTCTAAAGCACATAAATTGGAATACCACTACTGGACAAAGATACACACCTGTAATTGTGTATCTTTCCAGAATCCTACTCTCCATCTGTACATATATCCATGCCCATTGCAAGATCTGTCAGTATCTTTGTGTATCTCTCACACTCTGCACCTTCACTTCCTGCAACCGCCTGTAGGAAAAATGCAACTGCATCTTCTTTACAGTCCCATGTTTCTTCCTTCCCGTAGCAGATGGTCTTTATGGTATGCAGTTTTCTGCATGAATCCTCGCCATAGACAACTCCGAGATGGCATCCATTATCCCATGCCACATGAATCGTACCTGTATCATCCACACAGTCAACGGTTCCCCTTGTGCCTGTCGGCATATCTCTGTAAGGGTCATTCATGGATACAAGTTCAACCCTTGTACCCGATGGATATTCTTTCTTTACAGATTCAACAATATTTCTTGGTGGGAAAAACATTACTGCTCGCCCCTTTCTTTGCTCCAGACTTAAATGCTGATGAGCCATCAAGTTTTGAAAGCAGTATCTTTCGGTCTGCTTTGTATTCATCCCCGATAAATCCAAGTCTTAAAAGAAAACATCTGAATGCGTATTTCTCATTTTCGTTTTCCTTCGGCTTTGCTGTGATTCTTTTCTGCTTGATGGTCATTTCGCATAGGGCAGAAATAAATCTCGTGTAGGCTGTTGCCTCATCTGATGTAATCTCATCGAACCAAGGGAATCTTACTTCGTAGGCGCCTTCCTCGTATTCAAGGTTCTTAGCTCCAAGCGCCTTCTGAATCAAATCTCCTTTTGCTTCAAGTAAGCTGTCCAGCTTTTCAATGTCCACCTTATCCTTTGGAAGTGAAACCGTAAGTTCCACCGTCTCGCCCTCTGTTGGCAAATCCTCTGCGGTTTCTTCTGCTGTCGGCTGTTCTCCCCATCCTTCTGGTGTAACCCCTGTGGCGGCCACACAAGCCTCAATGATTGGGGCAGTTTCGTCAATGTCATCGAAATCTCCGAATTCAAGTTCCCCGTTTCTGCCTACCGTGTAGTTTCCAATCTCGTATGCACAGGATGGAACTCCGAGGTATTTTGCCTTGCCTCCGATTTCTTTCTCAATGGCTTTTACCATTGCTTTCCGGCTTTCGCCTGTTACATTAAAATGCAGTACCATGTTCATGTACCTCCCTTTCTTTTGGTATGTACATATATCACTCTAAACCCCTGTAAAAGCAACAAATATGTGCATTCACAGGGTCACAAATATACCGCAGTTATGTTGCAGATTCTTGTGCATAGTACATAATGCCGGAAAGTACAAAATAAACATTCGGAAGTGCCACACCATTTCCCCACATCTTATATTCAGCAGAATCAGACTGTGGGTTCTGTAACCATTTTCTTATCTGGTTATCAGACTTCGGCTTGGTGGTCTTACCCATTGCCTTGGCATGGGCATTAAATATTTCACGCCACTTGGCAATATCACTATCGGTTGGTTCTGCAATGCCGAGTTCATCACACCACCAGTCCGGGAATCCCTGCAGTCTTGCACATTCCGTAGGTGTCAGCCTTCGTACTATATAATCAGTATCCTCTCCGTCATTCACAATCGGTGGATCCTTGTAGTCAGTAGCAACTAAAGTATTTGCACACTCCTCATTCGCCTCTGTGAAAAATGATGCCTTGGAAGAAGAAAATCTCGGATGTGCCACACCGCTTGCTCCGGCTGCAACGAGTGTCGGTTCAACTTCCTCTTCAATCTGAAAGCTGAAGGATGCATTGTAGCCTTGATTCATCGCAGGTCTGCCAATACCATAGGATGGTTCCCCGACAAAGTTCTCTTCCGGATTCTTCATCATCTGACTGGATGGACCCTTGGGACCATCGTTTGCAGAAAGTGTGGCATGAACATCTGCAAATGCTACTGCGTGTTGCTCCGTTGCATTTAAGGTGTACATGATATCGGATTCCTTATATCCGTCCCCTTTATGGGAAGGTCTGCTGCCATTGCCTTCAAGCACAGCAATACCTCCCTGGTTACAGGTAGGATTTCCACCATTCGCATCAAGAGTTCTGGATGTATCGGCTTCATAAAATCCACTGTTCGGATTATCTGATTTCATGGAGTTGCTGTTCTTTGCACACACACCGAACGCCCTCGGTTGGAATAATGTCTGATCATTATTTGTACCAAGTGTTGCTGACAGGTCATCCTGTATCAATGCACCTTTACCGCCACCCTCACATCCACATCTGATTTTCAGTGTCTTTGGTGTCTGAAGAACAAAAGGCTGATTATTACCGCCGGTTCCATAGGTAGAAGATACAGTCTGTGCAACCGACAATGGTCCACGATACCGTGTATCCTGTGAATGGTTTTCAAACATTAAGCTGTCTGCCCCGCCTGTTTCATCAGTGCTTTCTGTAATACCGTTGGCAGTGTCTTGCCACGACTTGAAGCCCTGCGCAGAATACCCAGACACGCCTTCTGACTCAAATAATATTTTTCCGGCACTCCCTCCATCAAAATCTGCGACAAGGTAGATACGTTGTCTTCTCTGGGGAACACCCCAATACTGAGCATCGAGGAGTCTCCATGCGATACTGAAGCCTTCTCCCATGATGCGTCCTGCATTTTCCCATTTTGAAGGTTTAGGTACAGACACGTCAGTTTCTTTGACTTTGCAGATTTCTGTGAGGACTGCCCTGAAATCCTCGCCCTTATTTGACGAGAATGCTCCTGGGACATTTTCCCAGATAATATATCTTGGATATTTTCCATTGGTAGCCTCCCTCATTTCTTTTATGATCCTGATTGCCTCATAAAAAAGACTTGAACGGTTACCGCCCAAGCCTTCTCTTTTCCCTGCCACGCTCATGTCCTGACAGGGACTTCCAAATGTGATGATATCAACTGGCTCAATCTCTGAACCACTGACTTCACTTATATTTCCAAGGTGTGTCATGTTCGGAAAACGAACCGATGTGACTCTTATTGGAAATGGTTCAATCTCTGCTGCCCACTTTGGTGTGATGCCTGCAATGACTCCACCCAATGGGAAACCCCCGGAACCGTCAAAAAGACTGCCGAGGGTCAGAAGTTTCTTATTCTGTTGTTCCATCGGCATCCTCCATTCCTGCCACTGCATCTTCGTAGCTTAACTTCTCTCCATCTCTGATGACATACACATCCGTGACGTCACCATTTTTGTATTCGAGATATCTCTTTACAGCCACATCCACAAATTTGGGTTCAAGTTCCACACCATAACAGATACGGTCAAGCTGCTCACAGGCCATCAGCGTGGAAGCGGAACCAAGAAATCCGTCAAGCACGATACCATTTGCCTGCGTACACTGCTTGATAAGATATGCAATCAGTGGAACCGGCTTACTGGATGGATGTCCGAATCCATCTTCCTTTGAATTCTTGATACCATCAAATTCAAACACAGACTTCTGTTTCTGGTCACCATACCACTTATGCTTTCCATCTTTTCTCCAACCCCAGATGATTGGCTCCATATTAAACTTCCAGTCCGTTCTCATAAGCGGTGCCCTTGGCTTTTTCCATATCAGACCCGCTCCGACCTTAAATCCTGCATCCTCATAAGCATCATAAAATACACGAGCCTTCATCGTTGCATAGAACACATAGATGGACGCATCAATAGCCATGACATTATGAAAATTGGTAAATGCCTTCATAAGGAATTCATATCCGTCCTTATCGTTAAGGTCATCGTTTGCAATCTTGCCGGATGCATTCTCAAGTGCTACGAAGTATGGCGGATCCGTACAGACAAGGTTGCACTTCTTATCTTCAAAGAGTCTTGTGTATGTTTCCTCCAATGTAGAGTCACCGCAGATGACTTTATGCTTTCCGATATGCCAGATGTCCCCGGTCTTTGAAAAGCAGGGTTTCTGAAGTTCCTCCTCCACATCGAAATCATCTTCTTTTGCATCATCCGCATCCCCGGCAAGAAGATCTGCGATTTCCTGTTCATCAAAACCCGTGAATGAAACATCAAAGTCCATTCCCTCCAAAGCTTCAATCTCAACTCGCAGCATCTCCTCATCCCATCCTGCATCCTGTGCATATCGGTTGTCAGCGAGAATATATGCTTTCTTCTGTGCCTCAGTCAGATAATCGACAAATACGCACGGAACTTCCTCAATGCCTTCTTCCTTTGCAGCCATAAGCCTTCCGTGTCCGGCAATGACATTATAGTCTGCATCGATAATAACAGGATTGATGAAACCAAACTCACGAAGAGAACCTCGCAGCTTATTGACCTGCTCCTGCGAATGGGTTCTTGCATTATTTACATATGGTATCAGTTTGGAAGTCTGTACCATTTTCATTTCTGTAGTATGTTTTCCCATCAGAATAACCCCCATTCTGCAAATTTCTCAAACCCGCCAACAGACTGGATGTACTCTCTTGCCATCTGTACAATCTCTGCATAAGGCTTGCCGTCTATCATTTCATCACCAATGGCACAGCAGAGAGTAACAGGCTGTCCTGTTTCCTGTGCTTTAAGGAATGCATAGATATTTACAGATACATCTGCCTTTGATAAGTCCTTGCCATGAAGTCCTCCGCCTGTCACAGAGTCTGCCATATCAGAACCCAATTTTCTGTTTGTAGCACCTGTATCTACATCCGTACCACCTTCCCAGGCACCAAGCGGATTGACCTCTGCCCCTGGGTAATGTCTTTCAAGTTCCTCTTTTTCTGCATTGCTCTGGCAGATGATGAGTCTTACTCCATCAAGAATGTACTTTCCATCTGTCGGATATCTTTTGTAAATATCCCTTGCAATCTGTGAAAGTTCTTTCTGTTCCCCTGTCAGTGGCATTCCCTTAAAAATGCCATTATCCCCACAACGGATATTTCCTTTCTGATTCTCAGACAGATGAATGTCCTGTGGAACAATCACGATATCTGTCTGCACATTTCCGGCAATTCTGTAAATTGCATCTGCGATATCCTTTTCATCAAGGTGTGCAGATGTCTCAATGATCGCATGGCACACGCCATGTCCAATCAGAACCTCTGCTGCAATCTTTGGATTTTCCTCAGATGCATAGGCTATATCAACAATTGCACCTGCAATTCGGTCTGCAACCTTATCCGGGTGCATCGGATTCACTTTTTCTATCATGTGTTTCTCCTATCCTCTACTCCGTAGCAGAAGTTCCATAGGGTCAGACTCATCCGGGTTAAAATCCTTCGAGCAGTTTTCCCTTACCACTTGGAAAATCTGGTACCATATTGTGTTTACCTGTTTCTGGTAGTTCTGAGCCATAGCCACAAATGGACTTGCGCAGGCAGCTCCCGTGGTCGGATGCTTGGAGAGGAATCCATATTCTGAGATAGCCTCCTCGCACTGCATCAGTCGGGACACGCTCATTGCATACTGTTCCACCAGATGCTTGCTCACCAATTTGTCGCATCCCTTATCCTTCAAGTACAGATAGATATATCTGTAAATGTGTTCTGCATCAAATTCGCCCACAGCTTTCTGCTTGGACTTTATGTAGGAACTTGGCTCTGGGATATCTGCCCCTTCAAGTTCTACTCCGTCCGGCAAGTCAATGACCCTCAGCTTTCTTCCACCAGGATTGCCCGCTGCCATCTTCTCAGCTAATGCCTTCGGTTTTCTTCCGGCATTGACCTTGGTATTTGAGCCACGAGCAGTTCCGTCTCTAGCCATAAAATCATCTCCAAATCAATTTTTTAACGATAAAGTGTTTAATAGGGCGTTCAAATACGCTTTGAGTGTACGAAAAGGGGCGGCACCGTTGCCCTGTGACTCTGCCCACAGAGATTTGCACTCCCCCTACCCTTTGCGAAATGACTGTCATGACCGTCATAACAAAAAATATAATAAAATAATTTTATATTTGACTGGCACGACCATCATTCATACGAATCACTCTTTCTTCCGTGCCATCTGTCACCTCTCTCTGCATGAATCCGTGCGTGGCACGACTTGCACAAAGAGATAAGGTTGGATCTGTCATGTGTTCCACCTTCAGACAAAGGAATCTTGTGGTGAACCTCTTCAACAGGAACAAGCACTCCCTTCTCGTAACACAACTCACAGAACGGGTGTGTCTTAACATAGCTGTCACGGATGCGTTTCCACGCACGTCCGTATCGTTTCCTTGTAGCAGGGTCACGACCGTACTTCTCGTAACGCTTGTTTTCTTCCTTCTGGTGTTCCTCGCAGAACCTTCCTTCCGTCAGCTTAGGACAGCCGGGATGGTGGCACGGGTGCTTTGCTTTCCTTGGCATCACTGCACCTCCTCATATTTAGGCATAAGAAAAGCCCTCACTGTGGTACTACCCACAATGAAGGCTTAAGCCTGTCAGCATCTTTATCTTATTTGCTGATTATACAATATCACAAACCCGACCATTGCAAACCATTGCAAACCATTGCAAACCATTGCAACTTTTTATTTTTTCAAATTAATTGCATCATCCGGCAGTTCAATCTTTGCAATAGCTTTATTATGCCATCGCTGTACTGTAACTGTATCTGCAGACAGTTCATCTCCTATCTTTGGCCATGACATATTGTGAATGTATCTGCACCTAAGTATCATCTGATGCTCCGGCTTTTCAACCTTACTTATCACATCCCGTATCTGCTGTTTTAATGCCATCAGCAGATTCATCTCCTCTAAAATCTTGGATTCCATATCAAAGATTTTCTCCAAGGTTCTGATATAAGGTGCATCTGTATTTTTGCTTGCATTATAATGCTCCTCAAATCCCGGACTGGAAATCGTCTGTGACATGATCCGAAGTTCCTCCAGTTCTTTTGTATCTGAATTGATTCTGTTATCCAACAGGTAAGCCTGTCCTAAATATTCTTTTACAGTCATTCTGCTGCCTCCTTTTCCAACTGTGAAAGGAGTGCTTTCCCATCAAGTTCTGTGAATACATTGAAATATGGGGACTTGAAAAATCTCTCACATTCATTCTTCGTTGATTCTGCCATTGTATTCTTTTTCCCATGAGATAGCGTTTTTACAGCATCCCTGTAATCTTTGACTGCCTGCAGTACCACTGCATTTCCCAATGTTTCATATGGACTCATAGGTTCGCACCTCCGAAATAAATTTTTATTCCCTCGGATTGACTTCTGATTGACTATGATTTTCTATATATCTGCTTTAACAGCATCGATAAGTGCTGCCTGCGTTGTATCCTTCATGAATAATGCTTTCATGATTTTTTCATCAACTGTACCTTGTGCTATCAGATGAATAATGGTGACTGTATCCTCAGTTTGTCCTTGTCTATACAATCGGCAGACACACTGCTGATATAATTCAAGTGACCAGGTAAGTCCAAACCACACCATTGTATTTCCGCCTTTTTGAAGATTCAGTCCATGACCTGCCGATGCCGGATGGATAAGTGCAACTGGAATCTCTCTGTTATTCCACTTGGTTATGCTCTCGTTAGAATCAATCTTCATATAGCTGATACCTAACTTCTCCAGTCGCTGTACAATTCTTGTATAGTCATGCTTAAACCAATATGCCACAAGAAGCGGTTTGCCATTAGCTGCCTCAATGATATCCTCCAAGGCATCCAGTTTTCTGTCATGAAATGTGACAGTCTCGGTATCATCTGTGTAAACTGCACCATTTGCCATCTGCGACAGCTTGTTTACAAGAGGAGCTGCATTGGCAGCAGTCACCTCATGTTCTGTGGTAGAAAGAATCAGATTCTTTTTAAGACTTTCATACTTTTCCATTTCTTTCTCATCAAGATACACAAGATATTCCGTACTTATCAGTTCTGGCATATCCAAATGGTCAACTGCCTTCATGGATATCGTGATATCTGAGATCTTGTCATATATCTGTTCTTCTGCTCCGGGCAGTAACTTGTAACTGTACACGATAGGACCATTCACCTTGTCTGGCTTAAAGTAGTTTAATCTGTACTGACCAATAAACCTTCCAAGCCTCTGTCCCATATCAAGCAGTTTGAACTCTGCGAATAAATCCATGAGTCCCTGGCTTGCTGGTGTACCCGTAAGTCCGACTATCCTTCTTACCTTTGGCCTTACTCTCATCAGTGCTTTATGCCTTGCGGTCTGATGATTCTTAAATGATGACAACTCATCAATCACAACCATATCAAACATGAACGGGCATCCACTTTTTTCTATGAGCCAAGGCACATTCTCACGATTGATGATGTAGATGTCTGCATCTGCTGCCAGTGCTTTCTTCCTCTGTGCTGCTGTGCCTGTCACGATGGAGTACCTTGTGCCACTAAGCTGTTCCCATTTTTCAATTTCGTCTTTCCATGTTCTGGTAACACGTAAGGGACACACCACCAGTACCTTATAAATTTCAAACTGCTCATACATCAGATACTCCACTGCCATAAGTGTTATGGCTGTCTTTCCCATTCCCATATCCAATAGAACGGCTGATATATCGTGTTTCTCTATAAAGTTGATTGCATATTGCTGATAATTATGTGGATTGAATCTCATCAAGTATTCCTCCTATATCTTCCAAGGCATCAAGGACATAAACCTTAAAGCCTAATCTCTGTAATAATCTGTGTCTGGACAACTGCAAAGGTCTCGGTGTTTCGCCTGGTGCTTTCACCTCCACCATCCCGAAATGCCGACCCGGTAAAAATACTAATCGGTCAGGCATCCCATCAAAGGATGGGCAGACCCACTTAGGACAGATGCCTCCACGCTTTTTTACTTCACTCACTAATTTCTGTTCGATGGTCTGTTCTCTCATCAGCGACCCTCCCATCAAAATTTAATACTATGACGGTCAAGACACTCTCTGACAAAACCTCTCTATAGGGCTTTTTTTATCATTATTTTTTCTCTATAGGCTACTTTTGGTAGAGAGTGTAATGACTATCACAAATGGCTTAAAATAAAGGTTTGTGCAATTATGAGTAGAACTCATAAAAGTTTATATATGACCTGTACCGACTGTCACTGACAAATGATTAGATAAAATCACTTCCCGTTTTGAGTTTCACGCCTGTCACAAAACTGCCCTTATTGGTTTTATGTCTAAAGAAACCTGCCTGCTCAATAGCTGCATAAAAATCTGTTGTGCTACGGATGTACTCTCCATTCTGAATACAGTAAGCACGGTACTGCTGATAGAACTCGCCAGACTTTTCTTCATATGACGCATCCAGTTCACAACAGTCTGCAAGGTAATGTCCTAACCAATCATTATCCTCACGGTATGATGCCACTGCATCTTTTACACATTTCGGATCATCAACCTTGTGGTCAGATTTGCTTACCTTCTCTGCTCCTTCGATAATCCATTTCATGATGGCGGGTGCAGCTTTCTCGTAAAGGTAATCTGCGTAGTTCTTAATATCAGAGTTTCCTTTAATCTTGGCATTGAACGGGATAACCTTTAATCTTCTCCAGATACCATCATCATTCGCACCGACCTTTGGCAGGTGGTTCGTGTATAACACCACTTGATGGGATGGCACGAAATGGAATGGATCTTTGTATTTCTTACAAGCCTGTATCTCATCGGTGGAACATAACTGCTTAACCATAGCTGTATTAAGACGGACACCTTCCTGCATCTCAGATGCAATGATGAGACGCTTGCCCTTAAGTTCTGCCATTTCCGGCTGAGCATTTACCTTGTTTCCCATCGTGAGAATATCTGATGAAATCTTTCCGGCATATGTTCCAAGCACTCTTGCTACTGTATTCCAGAAGGTACTCTTTCCATTGGCTCCGTCACCATATGCAATAATGATGAACTCCTCATACACCTTGCCGATTGCAGCCAGTCCGATGACCTTCTGTACATATTCGATAAGTTCCGTATCACCACAGAAGAATGTATCAAGTGCCTCAAGCCAGATATCCATTCCTTCATCTCCCGGAGAGCATTCCGTGATTTTGGTAATAAGGTTGAACGGGTCATGTGGCTGTTCTCCCGCCATGCCGAGTTCCAGATTGTAAGTCGCATATGGTGTGTTCAGCAGATTCGGATTCTTATCAAGGTCTGACACTTTAATACCAAGCATGGACTTTGCTACATTCAGTGCCGAAGTAATATACTTGTAATCCCTGCGTTTCATAGAAAAAGCAAGGTACTTTTCTGCTCCGACAAGCATATAAAAAACAGGAAGGTCATCCGGCTTAATGTCACAATCCTTAGCAAGAACCTTTGACCCCTGGTTTACTGACTCTTCCGGGTAGCCTGCTTTGATGAGTGCTTTCTTGGCCGCATCCATATAATCGTTTGCATCCTGTAACTGTAAGTCGAGGAATTCCACACAGGCTCCTACAGCCATCTGCTTATCTTCCACCCACACTTCTCCGTCATATCTTATATAATCCGTTGCCGATGTGTGTTTCAGTTCATCTCCGTATGTGGCTGACAGGATCTTTGCCTGTCCGATATCTGAATAATCATCTGGTCTTAACGAACCCGGCTCTCCACCGAAATCATTATTATACTGGTCTGGTGGAACATATCCGCTACTGCCACTTATCTTATTTCTAAAGAACTTCAGTGCCGAGAACCAGATAGTGGAAAGTTCTGTATCCTCAAGAGGCGGGTCACACTTTGCTGCCTGTTCCAGAAATACCTCATGTGCTTTATCACACTCTCCATATCTCTTCAGAACCCTTCCGGCAAAAAGGGATAATGTCTTATTACGACTGCCCTCTGTAATAGGACCACCGACAAAACCATCATCGAAATCTCCATCATCAGCTTCTGGCTCGGTATCTGCCACCACTTCCATAATGCTCATCCATCCTTCATGCCAGATAACCTCACCCGTTGTTGCACCGAATAAAAATCTTGCAGCATCAAGGGCATTGTCATCAAAGAACGGATAGGCTTTCTGAATTGCTGTTTTCATTGCTGTGTACTGTGCTGCATCCGTGCATTTCTCAATAGGAAAATATGCATGATATCTTGGACGCTCTGACTTTCCGTCCTTTGCAAGCATATGATGTCTGCTTGGCACTAGCGCATAGTCCACATCTCCAAAGAGTTCTTCCATCTTATCTTCCGTAATCCAGTCTGCCGGATTATCACTATGGTCATTGTCAATATCCATTGGAATTACATCTGATTCAATAAAGTTACTGTTGCCTCTGCGATTACCTGTGTATGTGGCACACACATGATCAACTGCTACTGCTGATTCCGTATCTGTTGCATTATCCACGACTACCTTATTGGGATAAATACAGTTAGCAGCTTTCCCGACACAGGTCGCACAACACAATGTCATCTGCATTTAATCGTCCTCCTTGCATTCTTCATTAAAGTATTTAATTGTCATCTGCTTACGCTCTGCATAAGCTATCTCGTTTAACATCCCGGCGGTCGGCTTTCCGAACACCCACAGTTCCCTGCACTTTGACAGAATCGCAATATCCATAAACATTGCTAAATTCCGTTCTGTCTCTTCCTCCATAAACTGTGGAAGTAACAGATGCGGTGCTATCGGAATTACACCTTCATCCACTGCATATCGACTGTACTTTCTTGCCTTAATCACATTGCCTTCCACATCACCGCTATAAGCTGAACAGATATACACCATAGGTCTGTAACGTTTCTGTTCTTTATTCATATTGGAGATTGCCTGATATGGCACTGGATCTGGATAGCCTTCCGGGTTCTTATACATCACTCCCATAAGCATCTCTCCTTTCGTTAAATGGTAGGAATATCTTTCATTCCTTCACTATCCCTTGGACATGAAAAACATAAAATGGCGGGGAATTTTTTTAATTTTTTTTATCCGGCATGAGTTTCTTCCTTTTATATGTAAAAAACCACGATGCAAATTCTTTAAATTTTCTCCCGCCCAAATCGGAATTCTGTGTCCAAAGGATAGTGAAGGACAAAGGAACTTACATAAATTCATAAAAAATGAAAAAAGTTCCCGCCAAAAGCTGAATTTCATGTCCAAGGGATAGTGAAAGGACAAAAGGTCTTTCAGAAAGGTGGTGCAAACGATGGGAAATGTTACAGAAACAAAAAACACTACAGCAGGCAACATCGATGCAGAAATTGCAGATGTGCTGATTGCACTCAGTGTCATTACCCGACAGCTTGCAAAGAAAATCACAGGCAACCATATGTCAAAGGAGGAAACAGCCAATGAAGAAAAAAGAAATGGCGGAACTGTTTAAGACAATTGCCGACAGTTTCACCAAACTCAGTGAACTCTGCTCTTCCATTGAAGATGCAGAACAGCCTAAGCCTACAGGTAAAAAGGAAAAAACTGCCAAAGCAGCAGAGCCATCTCCTGTAGAAGAAACTGCTACTGAAGAAAAAGCAGAACCTGTTACTTACACCAAGGAAGATGTCAGAGCAAAGCTGGCACAGAAAGCAAAAGCCGATGGCGGCAAGTACAAAGGTGATGTGAAAGGCATCGTAGCAAAATTCTCTTCTGATGGTACTCTGACAGGTGTTCCGGCAGACAAGTATTCGGAACTCGTAGCAGAGTTGGAGGTGGTCGGCAATGCCTAAACACGCACTGCTCTCTGCCTCGTCAAGCAAACAGTGGCTTAACTGTCCACCATCAGCAAGATTATCTGCTGATATCAAGGACAGAGCCAACCCATATGCACAGCAGGGAACTGATGCACATGAACTTTGTGAATACAAGGTTCTTTCATCAATCGGAAAGTCCGGGCATGATCCGACAGAAAATCTTGAGTTCTATGATGCAGAAATGGAAAGCTGTACAGAAGAATATCGCAACTTTGTTATGGAATCATACGAGGATGCAAAGAAACTGTGCAGTGACCCTATTATCCTCGTAGAACAAAGACTGGATTTTTCCAAATGGGTGCCGGATGGCTTTGGAACAGGTGACTGCCTTATCGTAGCCGATGATGTACTTCATATCATTGATTTCAAGTACGGACTTGGAGTTCTGGTAGACGCAGAGCATAACCCACAGATGATGTGTTATGCACTGGGAGCCTTGGATACCTACGATGGCATTTATGACATTAAGACTGTGAAGACGACAATCTTTCAGCCACGCAGGGATAATATCTCAACCTGTGAAATGTCAAAAAGCGACCTGCTCTCCTGGGCAGACACAGTTCTTGCTCCTACTGCCAAGTTAGCTTATGAAGGCGGTGGCGAATTTAAAGCAGGTGATCACTGCACTTTCTGTAAGATTAAGGCTACCTGCAGGAAACGAGCAGAATATAACCTTGAACTTGCTAAATATGATTTTGCGATGCCTGCCACCCTTGAGGATTCAGAGATTGCTGCTATTCTGCCAAAAGTCGATGACCTCGTTACATGGGTAAATGACATCAAAGAATATGCACTCGGACAAGCCTTAAGTGGAACTCACTATGATGGCTACAAAGTAGTCGAGGGTAAATCCAACCGCAGATATGTGGATGCAGATGCTATAGCTTCGGCTGTAGTAAATGCCGGACATGACCCTTATGAGAAGAAACTTCTCGGTATCACAGCAATGACTTCTCTTCTCGGTAAGACGAAGTTCAATGAACTCCTTGGAGGCTTGATTGAAAAGCCACAGGGAAAACCAACACTTGTGCCTGAATCGGACAAGCGACAGGCACTTAACACGGCAATTGATGATTTCAAAGATAATTAGGAGGAAAATACTATGCCAAATTTAGTAAACAACAATAACAGATACGGAAGATTAACAGTACCTACAAAGGTAATCACAGGACCAGACACAAGATTCTCATACCTCAACGCATGGGAACCAAAGGCAGTCGATGGTGGCAAGCCTAAGTATTCAGTTTCACTTATCATTCCAAAGGATGACACCGTTACCATCAATAAGATTAAGGCTGCCATTCAGGCTGCATATGAGGAAGGTCAGTCAAAGCTTAAAGGTAATGGCAAGTCAGTACTAGCTCTTACAGCAATCAAGAACCCTCTCCGTGATGGTGACATCGAAAGACCTGATGATGAGGCATACGCTAACAGCTATTTTGTGAATGCGAATTCCGCTTCTGCTCCTGGAATCGTAGATGCAGACAGACAGCCTATCATCGAGCGTTCTGAGATGTATTCCGGCATCTATGGCAGGGCATCCATCAATTTCTACGCTTTCAATGTAAATGGCAATCGTGGAATTGCCTGCGGATTGAATAACCTGCAGAAGTTAAGAGATGGCGAGCCTCTCGGAGGTAAGGCAAGTGCTGAATCAGACTTTGCTACCGAAGAGGATGACGATTTCCTTGCTTAATCTGTAACTATTAACCCGGCTGGCAGGGGTATAACTGCTGCCAGTCACTTTTACGAAATGAGGTAAAACTATGACAAATATCGAACATATGATGCTATCAGTGTGCTTCGGCATGAATGTAGGATGGATGCTTGGTGGTCTGATGATCATAATTACAGACGGCATCAAACTCCTTAAGGAAAAGTACAAAGCAAAAAAGGAACAGATTATCAACGATGACAAAGAAAGGACAGATGACAATCTATGACAATGGAAATGGTAAACACATTTATTAACGCAGCAATCGAATTTACATTAGCATCCGTTGTGCTGATGCTCTGTATATTTGCACTTGCAGCCACATGGAAATGGCTTATCGGATTGGGTATTAAATTCATCCATTGGCTTTGCCCAGGGCTGACAAATCATAAGAAAAATTGATTTTTCAATCAGCAAAACATAACAATCTGGGTGGTAGGTATCTCATCTGCCACCTTTTTATAAAGGAGACAATCTATGCAAATTCCAGAAGTGATTAAAAAATTATCTATCGACTTGGAGACTTACTCCAGTGTACCAATCAAATATGGTGTGTATCCATATGCTGAATCCCCAGATGCTGAGATTCTTCTGTTCGGATATTCCATCAATGATGAACCTGTCATCGTAGTAGATGTTGCAAACGGAGAGAAAATCCCAGATTATATACTGAAAGCACTTACGGATGATTCCGTAATAAAATGGGCATTCAATGCATCATTCGAGCGAATCTTTCTCTCCTACTGGCTTAACCGAAACTATCCAGAATACTATGACAGTTACAGTATCCCAGAAGATTCCGTTGGTAATTATCTCGACCCGTCCTCATGGAGATGCAGTATGATCTGGTCTGCATATATGGGACTTCCACTTTCACTTGAAGGTGTTGGTGCTGTGCTTGGACTTGAGGAACAGAAACTTAAAGAAGGCAAAGACCTCATCCGCTACTTCTGTGTTCCATGTAAGCCTACCAAGGTCAATGGTGGCAGAACAAGAAATATGCCCTCTGATGCTCCAGACAAATGGGAACTGTTCAAAAAATATAATAAAAGGGATGTCGAGGTCGAAATGTCCATTCAGCAGAAACTTTCCCGTTTTCCTGTGCCGGACAGTGTATGGGATGAATACCATATAGACCAGGAAATCAATGACCGTGGCATCCTGCTTGATATGGATGTTGTAACAAATGCAATAAAATTTGACGCCTTCAGTAAAGCAAGACTTATGGGAACATTAAAAGATAAGACAGAACTTGAAAATCCAAACTCTGTAACACAGATGAAAGACTGGCTCATATCCAAAGGTGTAGAAACAGACTCCCTTGATAAAAAAGCTGTCATTGAACTGCTTAAGACTGTACCTTCTGATGTAGCAGATGTTCTGAAACTCCGTCAGCAGCTTGCAAAATCTTCTGTAAAAAAGTATCAGGCTATGCAAAAATCTGTGTGTGCCGATGGTCGTGCCAGAGGTATGTTCCAGTTTTATGGTGCAAACAGATCTGGCAGATGGGCAGGTCGCATTATTCAGTTACAGAACCTTCCTCAGAACCACATGACCGATTTGGAAGATGCAAGAGACATCGTAAAATCTGGGGATTATGAACTTATGAATATGTTATACGATGATGTGCCGGATGCACTCTCACAGCTTATCCGTACTGCTTTTATTCCAAAGCCGGGATACAAGTTCTGTGTATCTGACTTCTCTGCGATTGAAGCCCGTGTTATTGCTTTTCTGGCAAAGGAGAACTGGCGTATGAAGGTGTTTAAAGAAAACGGGGACATCTACTGTGCCTCTGCATCAGCAATGTTCCATGTTCCTGTTGAAAAGCACGGTGTTAACGGTCACCTCCGCCAGAAAGGTAAAATTGCAGAGTTAGCACTCGGCTATGGTGGTTCTGTTGGTGCTTTAACTGCTATGGGAGCGTTGGATATGGGACTATCTGAAGATGAATTACAGCCACTTGTCGACTCATGGAGAGCCTCAAATCCGAATATCGTGCAGTTCTGGTGGGATGTTGATCGTTGTGTTAAAACAGCTATCAAGCAGCGTACTGCCACCGAGACACACGGCATCAGATTTGTATATCAGAGTGGTATGTTATTTATCGTCCTTCCGTCCGGCAGACGACTCTGCTATGTAAAGCCAAAGATTGGTGAAAATAAATTCGGTGGTGAATCTGTCACATACGAGGGTGTCGGCACAAACAAGAAATGGGAACGCATAGAATCATATGGCCCAAAATTCGTAGAAAATATCGTACAAGCAATCAGCCGGGATATCCTCTGCCGTGCCATGCGTACCCTCTCCCACTGCTTTATCGTAGGTCATGTACATGATGAACTGATCATTGAAACACCTATGAATGCTGACCTTACTGCTATCTGTGAACAAATGGGAAGAACACCTACATGGATTGAAGGACTGCTCCTTCGTGCCGATGGGTATGAAACAGCATTTTATAAAAAAGATTAAACAGAAAAAAAGTAACCGTTAGCGTTACCGTCAGAAATTTGACAAAAATAACCCCGATGGCTCGTGCTACCATCGGGGCATTTTACATTATCTATGGTTGTCCAGTTTCTTAGCAAGTTCTGACATCACATCATCCTTACGACCTCTGAGCGTTCTTCTGGAAATTCCAATCTCGTCTACTACAGACTGCTGTGATTCCTTGTTGGCTACCATCTTTACCAAACGCATCTTCTCATCAGTAAGTTCATTTAATGCATTGTGTAAAGCATCAACAACTATCTTATATGCCACAAGTTCTGAGATATCATTATTGTCCTCTGGATCATATCCAGTTTCAAGAAGAGCCTCATAAGATGTTTCTAATTTAATCTGTGCGTCTCTGTCACGTTCGTCCTTCCTTGCCCAGTTGTTGAAGGTTCTGTTCATGAGATCTGCTTCTTCTTTTGAGGCTGCACCAAAAATCGCATAATAGCGTTTTTTTCTGCCTGGCAATGCAATGTTAGCAACTGGAACATCATGCTCCTTGTAATGCTTAACAGTAATCTCATCACCATCCTCAATCGGTACAAAATATGGAAAATCATATCTTGCAGCTCCATCAACAGTTACCTTACATTCATTATTCTTTACCATGATTGTCCTCTTTCCGCCTTTGCAGCGTTTCGCACTGAGCGAGGACAATCCGTCTGATGGCACGACAACGAGACGAGACACCATAGAATTTTAGAAGTACCCTTTATTGGTAAATCTAAATTCTATGTATCCTCGCCCAATGTCGGCCGCCATTTGGCTTAAATATTATTTTTATGAACATCTTTGGATGTTCAGATGGCATCACAGCGTCTGTGAAACCACCTCAAAACCCAAAATCTGAATTTCTTATATTTCTTTATTCTCTTTTTTCGTTTCAACTTCATAAGAAAACACACGCAAGCAAACGGAGAATAAGAGAATAAGGGTTATTTTCGTTTCATGGCTCATATAGCCATAAATGTTTCATAGTTAGGAAGCTATATATCATTTAATAAACCTTGTGTTCCTCTTTACAGTTTTATTATAGATTTCGATTTTTCGTCTGTAATTGCTCCTGACTTACACAGACTTACACAACACTTACATAAAAAAGAGCATAAAAAAAAGAGGCTATTGCCACATGACAATAGCCTCAGTTATTTTGATCCTATACAAACATTTCTGGCATATTATAAAGCACCTTTTCTACTTCTTGTCGAACAGATTCTCTGTCACAGTTCAGAAGTGTTCTTCTAATACGCATCACGTTATTTGCATCAATTTCAATATATATTTCTTTGTTCTGTTTTATAAATCTTGATGTTTCTCTGGTAAAACCACATTTCTGTAATAATATACTAATCTGATTTGTTGTACCATACTCAACATATTGATACCAATCATTACCGAGTTCTTCAACATTTTCTCTCTGCTTACAAGCATTAGAAAATTTCAGAAAGTAATTTGATATTCTAAATGTCACTATATTCTCTATAACATCAAGCACCTCTGCCATAACTGCATTTCTATGCTCTTTTGAATCATTATAAGCAACATATGAATATCCATCTTTATCTTTGACCGTAGAACCAGGTGTATTCCTCTTATACTCTAATGCTCTCTCGATAATATAATTCAACCCATAACCATTTATCCATTGGAGAAGAATTACAGCATACCATCTCAACATACCATGGGAACCTGTATTTTTATTTCGATGTCCAAGCGTTCCTGGTTCATACTGTTCCCACTTATATATTCTACAAAGCTGCTCTAAAAACTGTACAAGGTTCGCATAATCTGTTGATGTATCTCCCGTCAAAGTTGGATAAGAAAGGTTTTGGCTTACAGCACTTTGTAAATTACGAGCTTGATCTACTGATACATTTATATCATCATCAAGTGTGCTTTCTTCCCTCTGGAAGTTTCTCTTTATCTGTGCAACAGCCGCTGGATTCAGAAATTCTGAAAACTCTTTCACAACTCGAGAGTCTCTATCTTTCATAATATCATTTAACAATAAAATAGAGAACTTTCTCATTAGTGCATAACTATCATTTGTCTGACTCTTTGGATGTTTTGGTATTTCAACCTGCCCTTTCAGAAGACTTTGAATAACTTCTCTCTTCTGCGGCTTTGTCAATCCAGAATCAATAGAAAGTTTCTGCTCGGGTGGATCTTTTTTTAATAAATCTACAAATTTTTCTTCCTTTACCTTTTCGCTACAGATAAGAAAAACATTTCCGTATAGGTTGAACTCTATTCTTCCAACTCGTCCTACAAGATTCTTAAAATCAATAGCATCCATTCCAGCCCTTCCAATTTTATAATTCGTAACAAATAAATTATCTGCTGGAAGATTAACGCCTTCTACCAATGTACTGGTACAGAAAAGTGTTTTTATAAGTCCCTTTCTGAATAGTTCTTCGATACGCAGTCGAATTGTTGTAGGCAGATATCCAATATGATATGCTACCCCCTTTTTTATAATATCTGCAAGATAATACTCTGAATGGACTTCCTGTTGGATTTCCTTTGATATCTTATCTAAATCATCATTATCGCATTCTTGCAACGAATCTGCATATTCAAGTGCCATTGCAACAGCTTGTCCTATAGCGCTACAGAAAACAATATTCTGCGAATTGGCTCCTACCTTATTCAAAAGTGAAGTAAAATTCTCATTTTCTCTTAGCCCTCTGATAAAAGTAGTCTCTTTCTTCTGCGGATTAAACATACGTATTTCATGCGTATTATAATTCACAATATACTTCATTTGACTTACGGGAGAATATGTCGATGCAATTCCCATTGCGGATACACGTTCTTCATCACTTATTAATCGCAGATATACCTCTGGATTTGGAATATTAGGTGACGCAAATATAATATGAGGTTTGCATTCTCTTGCTGACAACATCTCAACAATTTTATAATAAAATGAACTTCTATCATCCTGGGAAGATATTTTATGTGCTTCGTCAATAAACAAGTAAGCAATAGTCTTGGTAGGGTTATCAATCAGATAATACAGGAATCGTTCTGGTGTCATAACAAATATGAAGTTATGTGCCTGCTTTAAAGCAATATCTCCCCCTGCTGTCACAACTCTGTAATTATACACTTCCAACATTTCCCTTAAATCATCTTTTATTATTTTGTCGCTGACTTCGTTTATCAAAGCTTTCGTTGGAACTATGATGGCATAATTCTCTCTTTTCTTTTCAAGAATCTGTTGTTTTATGAACATACGCATAATAAAGGACTTTCCCATAGAGGTTGGTCCTGAATAACTGAAATACTGATCCGATAAATGCTCATAAACTTTAGCTTGTGAACGAAAGAACTGTTTATCTCCATCAGCCGGGATGCGCATTTTATCCATATCATACTGCTGACACAATCTATCCATGAACGATTTCTTCGTCACCATCTCCTTATTTTTTGCCAAGCTGAGTCCTCTGTAATTACCTATATTGGATAACACTCCAGATAAATAATATGATATCCTCGCATCTTCTGGATGCATTTCCTGTAGCAATGCAACCATCTCCTGTGCCATTATCTTATGTGCATCGCTTTTTGTTGGATGCGTAGAATTTGATAATAAATCTGCAAATCTAAGAGCATCATCAATATCAACAGGCATTTCTACAACATTGTCATTACCTTGGTCGGCAAATACCCTAGCCCCATAATTATACAAAATGTTTTCATAGACTTCTTTTAAATACGCATTATTCTCTAAGTCATCATATATCGCTTGTCCAAGTGTATTGTTATATTGTTCCATTACCTACACCTCCACTCAGCAAGTTCTGCATTATTTCATCTTTGTCATTATCAGCATCATCAAACGGCATAAAATAAAAATAGAAAGAATGATTGGCTATATTGCTATTGCTTACAATGGCAGCGTTTGCCAATTGCGTACTAATGTATGGTGCTATATCCTCTACATCTTGTTTCATTTTCTCCATTGCTTTAGTTCTGTAGGTATCATTATCATATTGTGACTGATCTATTCCCAATGAATATCCTATAAAAATTCCAAATGAGATATCCGGTCTTCCAGATGATGCCCTTGATGGTATCAATATGCTTTTTAAATATGTAGTAGTATCAGCGTCAAAACTACTTGATAACACCGCTCGATCCACCATTTTTCTCTCATTTCCTGAAACACCTACTATATCATCCAGCCGCTGTATTACAGAGTCAACAGCATTTTTAATATTCCCTGTTATGTCTGATGCTGCAAGAACAAGCTGATACTTGTCACATCCCCCATCACTCAACTTCAATAAATGTACTCCATCTGTTCTACTTCCTGGAGTTCCAGCAACGATTTCCGCCTTTGTAAATATCTTAGGTGCTCCTAATACATCTTCAAGAAAAGCATATACCATAACCTCTCCTAAATCGTTACCTGTCCCCTTCTCACCGGGCGTTCCATGCTGATTCATTGCACGAATAGCTCGCAAGCAGGCAGAATGTTCTTTATGTCTATCACGCAAATTCTGCATTTCTGTTCTTGAAAGTACATAATAACCGATATTATCAATAAGGAAATCATCGAGACAATCATATGAAAATTCATTATTTTCTATGTCAAGATAGAACAGTCTGACTTGACTGTAATTTGGATTATTAAGCTGCCCTGCTCCTTCACTTTCAATAAATATCTGGTCAAAATCGTCCCTATTTAAAGTAGACTGAAGTTGTTGTGTTCTGATAACAGGTGCGGTAACAATATGAATTGAATGTCTTTGGGATTCAAACGCATCTACATAATCTTTCGTTATAAAATCTGTTTTTCCATTCCCATTTCTATTTTTAACTTCTGCACAAGTATATATTAAAAAACTAGCTAAAAACTCTGCTGCATCAACATCCACCATACTTAATAAGTCCGATTTACTATATTTCCCAATATGCGTACTTATGCCTATGCTGTCTCTGCTGAGAATATCCTTAAGTGCAAGAACTATAACGGGTATTCTATCCTCTAATATGAATTTCGACAGAAGATCTCCTTTTAATCTACTGGCAACATCCTCAAATACCACATTTTTTGCTCCGTTAATAGCTTCATCTGGTACATTTGATTGACTGTCACGAAGTCTTGTGATTTTCGTATGATCACCAATAATATTATCTCCGCCGACTGCCATAATCAGTTCAGAACATACATCCTGCTGCTGAACTCCTGCCTGTGTACTTGTCATCAACGTTTTCAATAAAGAACCAAAACATACCATAGTTCTTCACCTCCTAAAGCATAAATGTGATAAATTTTCTTTTATTTACTAAAATTACAATTCTAGCAAGCTTATATTAATCTTTCTCTGCGTCAAATAATACTCATAAAGCATTTTTGCCGGAATCAGTCTTATCTGTATGTTTTCCAATCCTAATGCCTCAAGCATAGGCATCTTGGCTATACCTTTCTTAACAATTTCAGTTTCTTCTGTCGGCATAAGAAAACAGTTTTTCACCACAGTTATATTATGTGCCTTGATAAATTCCCGGTATGCAAGCTGATACAGATACTGCTTTGTCACATCTCCAACTCCCGGATTTCCACGGAGTGTTTTCCCTTTTTCAAGTTGGATGTTATAATACTTCGCATCAAATATAATAAAATAATCAACTCCATCACACTTTGGAATACTAATCAAATCCGGGATTAAAGTATCCGATGCAGCTTCTGTTGTATCAACTCCCTCCCATATAGGTTTCTCAATAATTTCTATAAGAGTTTTCTTCTTCATTGACTGATACTGTTCCGCCAAAGGTGCTGACATCTTAAGCTGTCCCAATGATGTATGCAGCTTGTTATCAAAAACCTCTGCACAGACCTTTTCCCAAACTGCATGGTAAGCCGTTGTTCCAAACATACTGATGCCATCATTTTCCTCAAGCATTCTTCTGTCTTGTGAAATATAGGCATACAGAGTCTTTAGTAAAATCTGCCTTCTTGTATTAAATTGAACATTCAATTCCTTATAAATACGCTCAAGAATGTAATCTCTATCTCCAAAATCCTGTAAACTCTCTTCTGAGAGTTCCAAGGCATCCATCTCGAATAATGTATCCAACTGTGTCTCATGCAATTGATGGGAACATTGTGTCAAAACACACTCATGCAGTCTTTTGAAATAATCCATATCATCATCCACGGTCTTTCCCGTGTACAATTCCATATAATATGGACGATTACCTTCAATTAATGCAAAGCTCTCATCTATGGTTTTTCCCCACAGAATCTCGCCCTCTCCATTCACTTCTACAATATCTTCACTGTTAGTGTAAATTCCGTACTCATAATAATCATTCAGTAAGAAAAGAATTACTGCCAAAATATTAAAGCTGCGATTCTCCCCATTGCCATTGAACACATTTATTATCTGTTCTTCAGAACGACTGTACCTTTCCAGAACCTTTACCACCTGTTTCATTTCATCAAGCGGATCTTCCCTTTTAGATAAAAGATATTTCGGAAATACCTTTACAACACGACTTCCACAAGTGATAATTCCCACATAGGTAAATACATAAAGACAATCACCGCTCTCGGCTGTTTCTTCTGTAATCTCTATATCTTCATCCATCAAGTCAGACATCTCCAACTGGTCCGTACTATTCTTTACACTTTTCAATACTCCGAAGGCTTTCAAATTCTTTATGAACTTTTCCACGCCGGATTCATCAAAGGAGAATATGCTTTTTAAATCATTCTTGGTGTATCTTTTTTGCTCTCTGACGTAGCTTGATACAATTTTCATTACGCATCATTCCTTTGTTTATCATAAAATATCTCTCTGAAAGTTGGTCCAAATATTGCCATTCCCTTTTCATCAAATGCCTCACATACTGATGAATATTTACTACTGTCACAGCCTTCAAAGAATCTATGCTTCCCCTGTTTTACGGCATCCTCATAAAGATACATAATAACTTTACTCTTGAATGCATCGATGAATCTATCGGTATCAATAAGCATTCCATTTTCGTTAGATGTAATTACCTTCTTTGATAGGAAAAATGGTCCCATCAACTTATCTTCATTAATCTTGAAATCAGAAGATGACATCTTATCATTAATTGCCTTACGAAGAGTATTCCATTCAATTGGCTCATCACTGCCAGGAAGCATAATCTTTCCGATACCCTTTATCTTTTCTTCATTCTCATTAATTCCAAGATATTCAAAATCCCATCTTCTCTTAAAAGCTGTATCCATAGGAAATACACCCTGGTCTGCACTATTCATCGTTGCCCATATAAACATATTGTTTGGGATACGGATTTTTTTATAGTTATCAGCATTTCCTCCAAGTTCCTTTGCAAGGTATCTTCGGATGTCTTCCGATGCTTGAATTTCATACTCGCTGACACCATCATCATCCCGGTCAAGCAACTGAAATACATCACCAAAAACTGCTGCCACTTTAGCTCTGTTGATTTCTTCAATCAAAAGAAGATGTGGTTGTGGGGTATCTGTTCTTCCACTCTTAAGAGCTTCTACATAAACTCTCATAAACGGACCGGGAACAAAATCATAACGAATGCTGTTACCATCTTCATCCATAACAGGCTTATATGTTCCTACAAACTGCGAATATGTATAATCAGGATGGAATGTTACTCTCTCATAGGTACCTGTAGTATCTTCCATCAATTTTTCACAATCATCCTTTAATCCATAACTCTTACCTGTACCAGGTGCCCCAAATACAATACGATTTCTCTCGTATTTTGTCTTAATATCTGTATTAAAAACTAATTCCATATTTTCATCTTCCTCTTCAATTCTGTCATCGTCTTTCTGATATGTACCACGTAGCAAGTCAGATACTGCGGATTTATAATCATTTAACGACCAAATAGACATTGCTGTCTTTAAGGAGTTATGAAGGTCGGAAGATAAAACAGTTCTGCTGATATTCTTCTTAAGCCATCTAACCTTGCGCGTATTCTTATAATCAGAACTCTGGTCAGGATATTCAGTTTCATCATAGTAGTATTCCGATTCAATCCTACCAATATGGAACACAGAATTTTCTGCGTAAATAATATAATCACCTTCCTTAACATCATTAAGGAATCTCCACACCTGGCCTATATCTTGCCCCCTACCTCTGCTATTCTTCTCAAAATGCTCATCATAGAGATTGGCCAACGCACCTTTATCCGATATACCCGATAAATCTCCCATATCAGACCACCCTATGCAAACATGAGGATTGTCGTCTGACAAGGCATTGTTCTTTTCTTTAATATGAATTCCGAACAGACTATGCGTAAACACTTCCTCACAGTCTTCATCAGATACCAAATTTTTCAAATATTCAAGATATTTCTTTAATGCACTTCGCTGTGTATTATTCTTCTTTTCAGAATTATCAAGCACTTCAATTGTGCTCTCTACATCACCGATATTTGTTGTATAAAAGACACTTTTATCAGGCATTGAATGAAGATGCGTGTTAGCTACATTGCTTACATATTGGTCAATGGATGAACTACTATATGGATTTCCGGCATCAGAATCCCCTTCTGGCTTGACTTGTAATCCCATCCAATAACGAAAGAGTCTCTTGTTTCGTTCCTCTGGATCTTCTATTTCTACATCAATATCAATATCTTCCGACAAATATGGTCTATTGTCATAAAGCTTTAAGTACTCATATAAACCATCTTTTCTGATTGCTGAAATATAGATACCAAGTCTATTCTTAATTCGCTCAAACATATCACTTGGGATGTAATCATTAGGAATTATTATCTGGTTTCCCGGACCGTTTCTTGAACCATTTTTTGTTCCTGATATCTTTTCAATTATTGTTTCATTGCATTCCAAGCTGAATACATAATCATTAAATTTATCAACTTGATTATTTACACCAAAGCAAAAATACTTCATTCCATGTTTTAACGCATATTTCCAAGTAACACCTCTTTCATATGCGCCGCTATCTCTTGTATCAAAATAATTCTTTGTATTATCCTGCTTATGAACAAGTGGATAAATAAAAATAACTATTTTTTCTCCAGAATCAAGTGTTAATACAAAACCTCTATTTTTGGTATCCTCAATATATTCTTTTCTTTCTTCTGAAATACCTAAATACCCATTTAATGTATCAACAGCTTGCTGAGTAGTATATGCCATACCAACACCTCCGTTACTCATTGTCGAACTGTTGTAGAATGTCGTACACTGCATTTGCACAACATTTTGCAAACTGTGGTGGAACTGCGTTTCCAATCATCTTATACAATTCCATATTACTTCCATCAAAAATATAATCGTCCGGGAATGTCTGCAATCTTGCAGCTTCTCGTACAGTCAAAGTTCTCTGCTGTGAAGAATCCGGATGTATATGCCTCAATCCATCCTTATACAAATGAGCTGGTATCAAATTACTCGGCTCGTCCCATCTTATAACATGGTATTTGTGTACATTAGATGATTTACCTGTCATGTCTGTATAAAGCTGTTTTAAAGCCTTAATAGACGTGTATTCACATCTACCTAATTCAATGTCCTCAGTCAGTAACTTAAAGATACCAATATCCCTATCACTCTGCCACCTTGCAATATGATTGGGAACATTTGGATTCGGTAAAGAATGACGAGTTCTTGTTCCATTTACTTTTATATCTTCTTCAACAGGATACAATTTAGGTAAATCCCCTATTGCCTCTAACACTGTTTTCTTTTTCTTTGATTTATATTTTGGAAGATTCTCAGCATAAAATTGCTTAACAATAGCTTCTGCCTTTTCTCCAAAATAGTCTTTTTTAACGCCAAAAATAATAATTCTTTTTCTGTTCTGTGGAACACCATATTCTGTGAAATCTATAATCGCTTCACTCAAATTTTCTAATAGGCAATACCCTGCTTCAGCAAAGCTTTCTTGGATTATCTCTATAATGTTCCTATCTCCTGGTTTTGCACTTAATATTCCCGGAACATTTTCAAAAATAAATGCTTTTGGTTGATACCGCTCCAATACCTTAATATAACTCTCAAAAAGATAATTCCTGTAATCATCCCGCATTCCATTTTCATCTCTCACACGCCCTGCTATTGAATATGCCTGACACGGTGGGCCACCGATGATTACATCAATACCATTTGCTTCTTCTATCAATTTATCTAGCCCAACCGATGTTCCATAATCGCTATCATCATTCCATCCAGAAAACAACTCATCTGTCCTTTGAATATCAAATCTCAATACTCGTTGGTCAGCATCATTGTATTTCCACTTTTCCCTTAGCCTTTTTTCAAGATTTCGACATGGAGCCTTTTCCCACTCAACAGCAGCAACTGTATCATAATGACCTGACTGCTCAAAGCCATCCATCAGCCCCCCACAACCTGCGAATAAATCTATCGATTTAATCTTTTTATTCTTCATTATCACTATTCTCCTGAATTATTGATAACACAGCTTCACCTAATGCCTGCCCTAAAAGGGGCGGTACAGCATTTCCAACCTGTCTGCTTTGCTGTGTTTTTGTTCCTGTAAATATGAAATCATCTGGAAAAGACTGCATTCTTGCACTTTCCCTTACAGTAGGAACTCTGTTGTATTGATAATGAAATAGATTTCTATGTCCAGTATCCACCGTTCTTGCAGGGGCATTTCCGTTTAAACGTGTCCAAGCCATATGAAACTTCCTACTTTCTCCCCATCCTGTTGGAAGATCTTTATAATTCCCACCTTCTGGAACAAGTGCAATTGTGTCCTTAACCATTTGTGTATGATTTGTTCCAATATGATTATAAAGTATTGAACAATTACCTCTCATCAATTTCTGATAATCGGTTAACGGCTCTTTATTATACTCCGCTTCTTCAGTTCCCAAGTCATTCTCCAATGATGGCAAGTCACTAACAGCATCACGGCAGGTTAGATAATTTTCTGGTGCAAGTTTCTCTTTCGGAAATTTAGGAGTTCCAATATCTTTTCTAATCCCCATAAAGATTAACCTTTTCCTCATCTGAGGAACACCATAATCTGCAGCGCATAATATTTTACACTCAATGTTATATCCCATTTTCTCGAAACGATGCAGAATCTCATCTTTTATTTGTCCTTCATATAATGTTGCCATACCAGGAACATTTTCAATAATAAAAGCCTTTGGTTGATACTGTTTTACAATCTCAATAACAGCCAAATATAGCTTGTTTCTTTCATCATCAAAATTACGTGGTCCCGTCAAAGAAAAGCCTTGACATGGTGGTCCCGCAATTACTACATCTATTTCCCTATCTCCTGCAATTCTCTTTATTTCGTCAAAAGTTTCTTGCTTTGACAAATCTGCATTCAATGACACTGCGCCATTATGATTTTTAGCAAACGTATTAAGTGCAGCCTGGTCATTATCCACTCCTACGATAATATCAAATCCCGCATCCATAAATCCTTTTGAAAGTCCACCACACCCGGCGAATAAATCTATTGCATTCATTATATAATCATTCTCCTTTAGTTTTCTTTTGTGAATTCACAGATATCCGAAATATCACAATCAAGCTTGTTGCATATCTTCATAAGAACTTCCATACTAACTTGCTGATTTTTACTGAGTTTTGCCAATGTATTTGTACCAATGCCTGTAATAGTTCTTAAATCACTTTTATTAGGCATTCCTTTATCAATCATTAATTTCCATAATTTATTATAACTTACTTCCATATTGCACCTCCGTAAAATAACATTCGAATCCACATCATCTATTATAAACTAGGGAACATATTTTATCAACGGAGAAATAAAATATTTCTCCCTCTATATATTTTGTGCTAAAAAAACAAGTTCAGAAAAACTGAACTCGTTTTTTATTATGGGCGCATCTTTCTAAAACGTCTTCCAGAAAAATCTGCTTGATACAAGCCGGGACTCACATATCTTAAAAGAACATGATCTCTACCATAGTCATCTAAATCTTTAACAGTTATTACATGAAAAGGAGCTACATTCATCCTTCTTCTTAAGTATGCCCCTAATTCAGCTCCACCTTTTTTAGGTGATGCATCAGCATATGATAATTGTTTCGGATACACCATCAAAGGATTTGATTTTGATGGGTAATGTCTTTGTGACCCTTGAAAAGTCATCGTCATAATAGTACCATCATCCCATATTACAGTAACTGGATCTGACATTCTAGTCTTCTTTCCTCCATTTGTAGTTCTCGTAGCAGGATATGGTTGAAAAAGCAATGGATAATAGTCCAAATGATCAGTGAGAACCGGAATGTAAGCTTCCATAGCTTTACGTTTCTTTCCTGTATGTCCGTTCTGGTTTCCCCAGTTTGGTCCACCACCAATATATGTACATCTTTTTCCTTTTTTGTCAAAATAATATAATGGCATAATAGCAGTAAGCGGATCTGATGTAAGAGGTAAAAAACCTCTTGGTGACTTAATAGTTTTAACTTTCTTATTCTTTGCCACTTTAACTAATGGGTCATTAATATCTATAGAATTTTTCTTAATTTTTTTGTAATAGTCATTTAATTTAACTAAATAATCTCCTTTTTGAAGAACACTTAAATTCAATTCTGCAAGCATTTCAGCATTAGCCATACTGCACAATCCCTGCATTGAACAATTTGCCGAACCAACCATTGCATTAAACATATTATTGCTATCATAAAACAAATAACACTTTGTATGCACTCTTTGTGTGTTCACAAATGATATTTTCAAATTTGAATATTTCGCATTAATATTGCGCAAAGCAGATAATACACTAGGCCTTATCTTATCCACACCATACATACCATAGTAATATTCAAATGGCTTTCCCAATGCTGCAATTTTATCAATTATATCAGGTGAAAAATATCCTGTAATAATAACAATCCTATCACTAGAGTTTGCATTAATTAACACATTCTTTAGTAAATCATCTACTAAAACTGCCATCTAATCATCTCCTTGTGTTTTTTGCTCTTAAATCATCTATGCCATTATGGTAACACCTTACGGCTTAACTAACATCCTCATATAACATTCATACAATATGATATAAAAGAATTTAACGATTGTCTACTACCATTTAACGGTTATCCACATTTCGTATTTTTCATTTTCTCATTCGTAGTATTACCGTAGTCCCCAAATGCTCTAACTACCAGACTATGCCCCGTTTTGCCCCATTATTCCTGGATTTACAAGGTTTTTCACAGTCCTGCCGTGGCAGATAAAAAGCACTTTTATCATTGTTGCATAACCTCGCATTTCTTAGTTTTTCTTGGTATTTCGGGCTTTGTAAGCCTTTGTAATTTTTTGCTTTCTGGCATAATCTGGTTTATTTTCGCATAATATCGTCAGCAAAAGGTGTAAAATAAGGTGTATGTTTTTCTATTTTACACCTTGCTATTTTCAATTAAAAATCGTAATTACACAACCTGAATCCGGGCAACCTCTTCCCTGGCATCCTCAAGATTTACATGCGTATATGTATTCAGCGTTACGCTGATCTCTGAGTGGCCCATCAAATATTGCAATGCTTTTGGATTCATTCCGGATTTTGCCATATTTGAGCAATAGGTATGCCGACATACATGCGGTGTAATGACAGGCATCTGTACTTTATAAGTATTATTATACTTCTGAATGATATGTTGAAAATAATGCTCCCAATGCAGAGAATAACAGATACTCTCATTTTTATCAAAATATAAGAATCCACTTTTTCCATCCACCATAGGTTCTGCTTTGGGCGGGTTCCGTTTTTCTATTATTTTCCGAAAGCATTCCTCTACATCCGCAGTCATAGGTATCTTTCTCGTTCCGCTGGTTGTTTTAGTCTCTTGAATATAATATCCGATTTTTGATTTTTTCTGCAATTGATGATCGATGTTGATTGTATGCTCCTTGAAATCAATATCAGAAATCGTCAAACCACAAAATTCCGAGATACGAAGACCTGTTTTAAACAATATGTAGATTCCCTCATAATACCTGCAAAAATGAGGATCCTCCTTCACAAATCGTAGAAACTTACGTTCCTCTGCTCTGCTGATTGCCTCTCTTGTCACACTGTCATTCACAACCACTTCCATTAGCTGAAACTGAAATGGATTTTTCCTGATCAGGTCATCATCCACCGCCAACTGAAATGCCGGACGAAGAACTCCTCGGATCGAATGTATGGAACTATAGCTTTTCTTTTCTACCTGCTGAAGATGTATCAGCCAACATTTTGCATCTGAAATCCGAACCCTATCAATCCTTCTTTTTCCAAATGGATCTTTCTTCAATAAATTGATAACTGTTCCGTATCCTGCAACTGTAGTAGGTCTGACACCGGTTTTTGTTGATGTATATTTTTCAACCAGCTTCAGTACCGTCATATTTCCGCCATTTGTTGCAATCTGCTCGAAATGGTCCGCCTGGATTTTCTTCTCCATCTCTCGAAGCGACAAAGTACGGCGCTTTCCTTTCGGAGTTGCATCATTATGGTCTAAGCGCCAGCTATATACGCAGCGCTCCTTTCCCATCTCATCGACATACTTAAATCGATATCTGCCATCAGATAACTGTATTTCTCCATTGTGTAATATACGTCCTCTATGATCTCTCCTTTTTTCACTCATAATATTTCGTCTCCTTCATTAAATATTCATTTAACTTGGAAGACCGTCTCGGTTTCTTCATTATACCACAAGACCTTCCCTTCGCTAAGATAAAATGAACATTATTTTCATTACTATTTCTTCTATTCTGTTACTTAAACTGTACTGGCTGTATCCAGATAATCTTCAAATAATTTTCTTTTGAACCGTATATGAGAACCTACTTCCAAAATGAAATCCGCTCCCTCATTTTCACCTGCAATCTGCCTTAATCTCTTTTCTCCAATTCCGTAATATTCTGCTGCTTCGGAAACATTTAAAGAATATTTCTTCCAAACAGGTACTGTTTTTTCTGTATGATTCATTCGCATTCCTCCTCCCCTCGGTTTGTATTCAACAAGGTTTTCGCTTTCTCCATTTTCATACTTGCAATCGCTTCTCGTTTGCTTGTGCCTCCAACATACATGGGTGTACACATTTCCAAAATACGATCATAGATACGTCTTTTATCTAACATGGTCTCGTTTTTTATTTCTTTCAGCGGAAGATTGGTCGTGATGATCAATGGTCGTCCTGAACG